>Ga0182030_10000305_pt1 | contig 87179 bp, 71 predicted proteins | sample 812S3MmetaG_FD_121299 | JGI IMG/M metagenome (GOLD analysis project Ga0182030, IMG submission 121299) | Permafrost microbial communities from Stordalen Mire, Sweden - 812S3M metaG (Illumina Assembly) | ecosystem: Environmental > Terrestrial > Soil > Wetlands > Permafrost | place: Sweden... | reverse complement strand
CCGGCGCACCAAGACATTGCCCATGCCAACCGAGGCTACCTGCACCTAGTCGGAGCTTCTGTCTTAGACCTCTAGCGTGGCCGGTTTTGAAGTGACCTTTCGTGGCCGGTTTTGGGTGACCCCATAGATGTCGTCGAAGAAATAGACCTCGCCATTTTCCTCAACGACCGCAGTCACATACACAGTAACCACGGGCACTGGGCCGGCAAGACTCGCCTGCTGATTACTAGAACCTGAATTCATGGCTGCACTGATGGTCTCCTGCGTCCATTTTGGCTGATCGTGCAGCAACCACGCTGCAAGCTCCACTGCCCTTTCCACCCGTATGCATCCATGGCTGAAATGATCTATTGGGGAGGCAGCTCAGTACGAATCAGAGACTCCACTTGTTTCCACACGCTTGGGTCGCATTCAATTTGGGTGTGTGCCTTTGAGAAGACGCGGTCGTACCATGGATACGCGGTGCAGTTGTATGCGCTCTGTTCGTAGTCGAATCGGATATTGCCAATAATGTGGGTACGTGTTGGGTCGGCAGCGCGAATCCCGGGCTGGCCGTGAAGACGTCCGTTTGTTTGGTAGAAATTTGCGGACTGGATCACATTTGCAGGAATGATCCGGTCATTTTCGCGAATCTTGGAAACACTATCTACCTGAATGGTGAGTAGCACAGGTATGCCGTTCTTTTCCAGCTTGCGTGCTAGAGTGATGGCCTCCGAACCGCCCCAGCTATGCCCGTAAATGATAATGCGGGCATCGCTCTTCTCCGCGGTTGTCAGAGCTCGATCATGGTTCGTGTCCAGGAAACTCCGCACCTTTTCCCATGCTTTCTCCCCGTGGTAACTCTCAAACGTTTCCACGTCCACATCCGATGGATATGCTTTGCGCAGGCGAGCCGCAAGTTGCACCTCGCTGTGCACCAAATTATCGTGCTTGATGAAGCCTCCGACAAAGCCGATGACGAGTATACGTGGCGCTGTGGGAGCAACGCTGGTTTTAGGAACGGATGGCGCGTGCGGCTCGGCGCTATCTTTATCAACCGGAGCCGGCGTGACCAGTCTTAATTGCTCCAGCGACATCAGCACACCGCGCCAGTGACCCTGATCCTTCTTGGTCTCGATCGGCAGCGACAGGTCAGCGTAAAAGTCGAGAATGTTAGCGCGAAGTTCAGGAGAGGTTTGATCAAATTGCCGGTCTGACAGTTGAGTCAGCAATTTCGCATACGTGTCGTCGGTTAGCGAATATTCCGCTGCTTTGGTTACATTGCCGCTATCAAGATCGCAATTTGGCAGCACGAGTGTGTCAGTGCGGACTGCTTCGAGAAAGGCCTTGTAATGATCGACGGTGGTATTGATGCTCTTGATATACAGATCTTCCGTTTGAGCAGTTGGGTTTTTGAATGCTAGCCCTTTCAATGGTCCAATTTTAGGCATGTATCGAAGAAGGGTTGACTCGATGCGCGTGCCGACACCTGGCTTCACATAGTCCTTTCCCCACTCCTTTTCATAACCTGAGCGCGAAAGACGGTAAAGGAATTTCTGCCTTGCGGAGCTTTTCTTCTCGCGCATCAATTCCTTCTTATGGATTTGCAGCGCTACTTCGGTCATTTGCGGAATCAATCGACCGACGGCGAACCGATATGAACCCACCGCCAGTTCCTCGTGGGCCAGCACGTCTTTTAACTGCACCCCGTAGACGACCGGAAAGACCCGCTCCAGCAGGGACTTTGACACCTTGAAACCGATGAAATCGTGGTATTGCTGCGAAGCATAGCGATTCCTGGCGACCTGCACCGTGTCGAACCCGAACTCTGTTTTCAGGTGCGCAGACTTGTCCTGCGAATATCGAACTGATTTCCCGAATTTTGCCTGCAGCTTCGGATACTCAATCGCAACCGCCTGGTTGACCGCTGGGTGGCCGGCGATGTCGGAAGCATAATGCGACAGCGCACCCATGGCGAATGCGTACTCGTTGACGTCGTGGCTCTGGATTAGCAATTCACGAACAAAGTCTCCACTGCGGACGTAATGAACAAGGTTACTGAATTCTGTGCTACCGAAGGGATAGTAGCCGAGATCCTGGATAACGGCACCTCCATACGCATAGGCATGCGCCTCCCTTATCTGGTCCTCCGACAGTCCTGGGTACCGATTGAGCAGGAGGGGTTTGATCTCAGCGGACCAGAGCAAGTCAACGATTTCCTCATGCGTTAGCACTGAGTACGCAGACGAGTTGACATTGCACATGAGGACAACCAGAAAAAGCGTCACAATACGGATGACAAGCGGCAGGGTTAATGAGCGGCCCATGATGAATCCGGCCCGGCGCGTGCTCCACGAGTGACACCTGCGAGAGCTTAGCTGCAGCAGCAATTGCCGCCTTTAGACGTCGTCGCAGAGTTGCAGAGGTACTGCTCCGGCTGTAGATCGAACTTCACTTTACAGCCAGGGCTGCAGAAGTAATACGTCTTCCCCTTGTACTCGGTTCGTCCAGCGGCAGTAGCAGCTTCGATGTCCATGCCGCAAACATGGTCTTTCACAGCAGTTACGCTCTTCATCGTAAATCTCTCCTTCGTCCTATAGTAAAAGGGTCTCATTCCAGAGCTGTCGACGTCTGTGCAAAATAGACCATGTAAACAAATCGTCTCATGCCCTGCGTGATGAAGAACGGGCGTCACGAAACTTACCGGGGCCGCGAGACGGTGGTCTTTGTCTAAGGTGCCCGCGCAGCGAGTCTCAATCCAGGCGGCCTTAGCGCCTTGAGAATCGAACGAGGCAGAAACACCGAAAAGTTGTGCTAGGTACGAACTGAAACAGTGCCCACGTACTTGCGCAGAATTCCGCGCGGGCTACGACGGAAAGGAAAGAAGACCGAAAAGCATGTGCCCGAACGTCCGGCTCTGGTAACGGTGCGAAGCCGGAGGATTCCACCGTTGCTACGGCGCCGATCCTCGCTGACGACGGAACCTTTCTGGGCGCGGTCGCCATTCATATCGATAGCACTCATCGCCGCGCTAGGCCGAAGTTGGACTGCGGTGTCGGTCTTCTTACCCGTGACGGTTTCCGAATCTGTTGTGAGACCTTCATGGAAGAAAGTTGCATAACGCAAAGGCGTGACCACCCTTGACGAGCCCCTTGCGGGTTTATGGGGTTCGCCTAAGCAGTGCGGGATTCAGATATACTGGCAGGTTCAATATCGCGCGCGATGAAAAAGGGGGCTGCAATGGACGAGGTTTTGACGGCGAAGGTGATGGCTCAGATTGCCGCAGTCAAAAGGATTCCGGTCGAGAGCATCACGATCGACAGCACGTTTAAGGAGCTCGCGATGGACAGCCTGGACGCGATGAACCTGCTTTTTGCGCTGGAAGAACAGTTGGGGATTTCGATTCCCGATGAGGCGGCCAGCGCAATCCAGGATGTGCGCGGCACGGTTGCGGGAGTCCAGCAGATACTGGCGGAAAAATCCGGGGCGCCGAATTGAGGGCCATGGCTACCCAGCCCATTCGGCGGGTCGTGGTCACAGGTACGGGAATCATTTGTGCGCTGGGGGCGAACGCAAAGCAGTGTTGGAGCGCTCTGTGCGAAGGGCGCACGGGGATTGCGCCAATCCAGTCCACGGATGTTACCGACCTTCGTTTTCAGAATGGGGCCGAGGTTCGCGGATTCCGAGGGGAGCAACATTTTGAGGCTGCGCGCTATGACCTGATGGATCGCTTTGCGCAGTTTGCCGTAGTAGCGGCGCGCCAGGCGGCGCGGCAAGCAGGCTTGGATTTGAGCTGCAATTTAAGCATCGAGAATCCTTGCAGCCTATCCCCAGAGCGCGTTGCCGTCGTTACCGGAACCTCCATGGGTGGGCAGACCAGCCTGGATCGAGGCTTCGCTGCGATTTACAAAGAGGGACGACCACGCCCTCATCCGTTCACGATTCCCTTGACTATGTACAACGCTGGCGCGAGCCAAATCGCCATCGACCTCGGGATCACCGGCCCGGCGTTCACCATCGCCACCGCCTGCGCTTCGTCCACCCACGCGATTGGCCAGGCGTTTTGGATGGTGCGCTCGGGTGCGGTGGAGGCGGCGATATGCGGCGGCAGCGAGGCGCCGTTCAGCCCCGGAATTCTACGGGCTTGGGAGGCCATGCGTGTCGTTTCGCCCGATATTTGCCGTCCGTTCTCGCGCGACCGCAAGGGATTGACGCTGGGCGAGGGCGGGGCAATGCTGTTTCTGGAAGAGGCGGAGAGAGCCGTGACGCGGGGCGCGAAGGTGCTGGGCGAAGTGGTGGGTTTCGGCATGTCAGCCGATGCCGGACACATCACCCAACCCTCGGTCGAAGGGCCAACCTCTGCGATGTCGGCGGCGCTCAGCGATGCGCAAATTGCGCCCACCGAGGTGGACTACATCAATGCGCACGGCACGGGAACCGTGGCCAACGACGCCACTGAGACGCGTGCGATCCGGCACTTGTTTGGCGCACACGCCGAGCGCCTGGCGATCAGTTCGACCAAGTCCATGCACGGTCATGCCCTAGGCGCGGCCGGAGCCTTGGAAGCATTCGCAACCCTGATGGCGCTCGGCGAGGGAGTGCTGCCACCGACCGCCAACTTCACCGCAGCCGGCCCAGACTGCGACCTGGACGTAATTCCGAACGTCGCACGCCGGCGGCAGATTCAGGTCGCGCTCTCAAATTCGTTCGCCTTCGGCGGACTCAACGCAGTGCTGGCGCTGCGGCGATGGGAGGGGATTTGAAGCGGACTCGTGCCGTGCGGCAACCTTACTGCGAGGACGGCAGTTCTCTCGCGCGCCCCCGCGCCTGTTCGGCTTCAGCCGAGCGCCCCTGTTTGGCGTAGCAATCGGCCAGAAGGTTCCAGCGCTGCGCCTCCGGCGCAAGCCGCGTAGACTCCTCGGCGAATCCAGTTGCCTGATTGATATCGTGCAGCGCAAGCCAGGCGCGCCCTCGGCCCTCGGCAAGTTGGGCGCGGAACTCGCGCGCCGCAGGGCTTGCATCATCCGGACTCGGCCCAGCGTGCTCGGCCTTGAGCAGGCTCGCGAGAGCGTGTTCGGGATTCAGGTGAAGCTGCACTTGTCCAAGAGCCTTGTACTGGTTCGCCGGAGTCGGCGTCATCGTGGCTGCGGCCGCTATTGCCGGCTCGGCTTCGGCGTAGCGATGCTCCATGGCCAGCAAACGTCCAAGCGCGTACCAGGCGGCCGTGCTTTCGCGCCGTGAGAGCGCGGCGCGGTATTCACGTTCAGCATCTTCGGGCCTCTGCTGTTGTTGATAGAGCTGCGCTAAAAATAGATGAATGTTCGGGTCCGCTGCTTCCAACTCAAGCGCGCGATGCCAGGCGGCTTCCGCTTCGCTATCGCGCGCCAGCGCGTAGAGCACCGCACCGGAGTTGGCGTAGAAGTTGTATCGCTCGGCGCGCGATCCGTTCGGCGGCGGCGTGAATATCGCGTTTTGACAACTGAGTTCGAGCCGATCGAGCCAAGGCTTGTTCTGCCCGGTGCGGCGAATCAGCACGAGCGAAACTTCGTCGAGATAGATGGGGCGCCATTCGGCGGCGCCGCAGAAGGCGTTCAGGTCGAAGCTGCCGAGTCCACCATAGCGCGCCAGCGAGAGCAGAATCACATTGATGTTGCGGCGCGAGGCGACCTGCTGCCACAGAGCCGAATCGGGCGATTGCGACAAAAGCAACTGCCATTCGGCGAAGACTGCGCCGCTGACGCCGCGTCCGTCAATGTAGTCGAGGTAGCCCGGGCCGAGGCGAAGCGCGGTAAATCCGCCGAGGTTATACGGCTGGAAGAGGTTGCCGGGCAGCTTCTCGCGTTCGATGAAAGCCGCTGCGCGCTCGGGGAACCACCACGACTCGCCGGGGCCGAAGCTGGAGGTCGAGGCAGAGACGACATAGTAGCGATTGGAGGTGAGATCGGCGATACGCAGCGTGGTGCCAGCGCAGAGCATCACAATCAACGCGACAGCGCCCCAAGTCACTACGCCAGAGATGCGCGGCTTAAGGAGGGCGAGTTCGGCAAGGGCCTCGGTGAGCAACGTGCCGCCAATCACGATCACCACCACGGAGAAAAGTCCCTGGTAGCGTAGCGCTTTCAGCGCGGCAGCCATGGCGACGGCAAGAACGAGAGCCGCGCCGACTTCGCGCCGCCGAAGAGCCTGCAGCAAAGCCACCCCAGCAGCGGCCAGAAGCCACCAGAACGCGCTGTCCGGATCGCGCAGGTTGAACGCTTGCAGAATCGCATGCCAAGAGAACGGCGCGCGCGAAAGCTCTCCAATAAAGCGCGGAGTTTCCTGCGGATTCCCCCCCACCCCGGCCAGTCGGAGCGCCTGCCGGATTACGGCCAGCCCCCAGGGATTCGCCAGCACCGCCGCCGCGCTTGCGGCCAGCCACGGCCACGTCTTCGAAAGACGCTGGCGCGCCCCGGCGCGCAGATCGCGGAAAGGCAGAAGCAGAATCTCGATCAGAACATAGGCAGCTAGCAGGCCGAGCCCAGCGATGAATCCCGGATGAAGGTTCACCCAGAGCAACATGACGGCCGGTAGCAACCAGAGGCGTGCGGACTCTGCGCGATGAAATCGCCAAAGCTCTACGAGGTAGACGGCAAAAAATAGCGTGGTGAACAGATCGGCGCGCGGCGTCATGCGATACGCCAGAGACGGCATGGCAAACACCAGCAACACGGCGGCTGTCAGATTCGCTTTCGGCAGTGCGCGCCAAAGAAGATAGGCGGCAAGCAGAGCGGCAGCCAGGACGCAGCACCAACTCAGTCCAGCGTAGCCAAATGAGCTGAAAACGCCGTAGAGCAACGCTCCGGCAAATGGCGGATAGAGCCACGGCGCGCCCGCCGAAGTGTACGAAAGGACGTCGGTGGCGGGAATTGCCCGATGCTGCAGCAGGTAGCGTCCAGTGGCGAGATGCCATCCAGTGTCGAAGTCGCCCACCGTGTGCAGGCAGGCAAGCCCGGCATAGCCCACGGCGAAGATCGTCAGGACAAGCCGCAGGCGGTGATGCATGGTTGGACTCATGAGAAAGCTCAGGATACCAGCGAGTATCAATCCGTCAAAGAATCCGCCGCGATCCCGGCGGCGTTATTTTTTTCGTTACTTCAGTTTGCCGCTTGCCGACGGCACAACGAATCCGTACTGCGCCATCAGGCTGACGATCTCCGGCTTGCGAATGTAGTCGAGAAAAAGCGCGGCGGTAGCTTTGTCCTTGGAACTCTTCAGAATGACTGCAGCCTGTTCGAGCGGCGTGTAGCTGGAGGCGGAAAGTTCGGCAAAGCGCCCTGCCGATTTCATCGCCGGACTCAACGCCAGCGAGAGTGCGACGATGCCGGCGTCAGCGCTTCCCGATTGCACGAACTGCGCCGCCTGCGAGATGTTTTCCCCCAGCACGAGTTTGCTCTGCAAGGCATCGTAGAGTCCCTCTTTCTTGAGCGCCTCAACCGCGGCGCGGCCGTAAGGAGCGTGCTGAGGATTGGCAATGGCAATCTTCTTCACTCCCGGCGAGAGCAGTGCGCGCAGCCCCTGGGAGGGATCGACGGCCGAGCCCTTGGGAACGTAAAGCACCAGCTTGCCGACGGCGTATTTATACATGGAACCCGCTTGCGTCAGTCCCTCGGCTTCCAGCCGCTGTGGGTACTGCACGTCGGCGGAGAAGAATACGTCGAAAGGCGCGCCGTTTTCAATCTGAAGAAGAAACTGCCCCGAGGAGCCAAAGTTCAACGTGACCTTCTTGCCGGTTTCCTTCTCGAACTTCTCCGCCACCTGAGGAAAGACCGACGATAGATCGGCCGCCGCAGCGACCATGATTTCCTGCGCACTGGCCTGCACACTGGCTAACGCCGCGAAGCAGCAGAAGGCGGCAACGAGCAACAGTTTCTTCATCATGATGAATTCTCCAATGAGTACCGGCGTCAGCGACCGGAGAGGGCCATCTGTCGGCCCGTATCCGTCGCGAAGCCGCTCAGGCTTCCCTGCCCTTCCAGATTCCTCCGGCAATGGCAACGGTCACCAGTTGCACGATAACGATTAACGCAACACAGGCCTTCCACTGGCCGTAACGCCACAGCATTCCCGGCAGCACTCCGGCTACGCTGCCGCCGACATAATAAAACATCACGTAGAGTCCGGCGGCGGAGGCGCGGCCTCCCGAGCGCACGGCGCGGTGAATGTAAGTGGTGGACGCCGACTGGCAGACGAAGACTCCTGACGAGCACAGCACCAGGCCAAGCAGGATCACCAGCAAATTCGGGATCAGAGTCAGCAGAATCCCCACAATGCCCGCCATAACGGAGGCGATCAGAGCGGCGCGCGAACCAACACGAAAGATCAAAAACCCACCCACGGGCGTAATCACCAGCCCAACCAGGTAGACCATAAAGAGAGCGCTCAACTGGGCGGTCGAGAGTCCGAAGGGCGGAGCCGCCAGATAAAAGGTGACGTAGGTGAAGGTCGCCACCAGCGTAAACAGCACGTTGAATCCGACCGCAAAGGTCGCCAGAAGCTGCGGATTGCGAAGGTGTGGCGTGACATCGATCCGCTCCTGGCCCCGGTCGGGAAGCGGCGAGTCGTGGGGCAGCCAGCGCCAAAGGAGAAGCCCGAAGACAAGGTCGAAGGCTGCAATGGCGACAAATCCATTGCGCCAACTGGGCGCGACAAACGGAATCAGATGGTAAGTAGCCGCGACCCCGGTAAAGATGCGCCCGAGAAAACCACCGAGCACCGTGCCGCTGACATAGATCGACATCACCTGCGGCACGCGGTGGCGCGGCCACTCCTCGGCGATGTAGGCAATGGTGACGGCAAAGACTCCCGGCATCACCAGGCCCTGAAGAAAACGCCAGAAGACAAGCTGCGAAAGCCCGCTTGCTGTCGCCGCCAGTATGGTCGGCAGCGCAAGCAGGAAGATCGAGAGCACGATGACCTTGCGGCGGCCGACGCGCTCGGCCAGCGCTCCGCAAAAGGGCGCACTGAGCGCGACACCCAGGGTTGCAGCACTGACGGTGCGTCCAACCTCGGACTTGGAGGCGTGAAAGATCTGCTCGAAAAGCGGCAGCAAAGGCTGGGTCGCGTAGAGATTGAGAAACACGCCAATCCCGGCCAGGGTTACCGCGATCACCGCTCGGGTATCGGGACCGTCATGCGAAGCTCCTGCGTTCGAAGCCTTTCCGTGTGAATCCACGCTTGAGATCTTCTGACCCACCTGATCTGGTTCGCTCAAACCCTGCATGACACCTCAACGTTAAGGTACATGCGACTACTTTCCGCCAAAGCAGAGTTTTGCGATGGTCATCAACTGCATGTTCGACGTTCCTTCATAAATACTGCCGATCTTGGAATCGCGGAAAAACTTCTCCACCGGATAATCCTTGGTAAAGCCGTAGCCGCCGAAGACTTCCACCGCCTGCGAAGCTACCCGTTCGGCCACCTGCGAGGAGTAGAGCTTCGTCATCGCCGCTTCCTTCAAAAAAGGTATCCCGGCAACCTTCATTCGCGCAACGTTATAAACCATCAGGCGAAGTGCCGTAATCTCGGTCGCCATCTGAGCAAGCTGAAAGGAAACGGCCTGAAAATTCGCGATCGGCTGGCCGAACTGCTTGCGCTCCTGGGCATATTTTGCGGCGCACTCCCAAGCTCCCTGGGCTAGCCCAAGCATCTGGGCGCCAATTCCGATGCGGCCCTCGTTGAGGGTCTCGATGGCGACTTTGTAGCCTTTCCCCACCTCGCCCAGCAGGTTTTCCTTGGGAACCTTGCAGTCGTCCATAATCAGCTCGGTTGTGCTGGAGGCGCGGATGCCGAGCTTATCTTCCTTCTTGCCGACGCTGAAGCCGGGGAAGTCCTTCTCGACGATGAAAGCGGTAATGCCCTTGTAGCCGGCCGCCGGGTCCACCGTGGCGATGATGAGGAAGAGGCTGGATTCCTTGCCGTTGGTGATCCACAGCTTCTGCCCATTGAGCAGCCAGTGATCCCCCTTGTCCACGGCGCGAGTCTGTAGCGCAAAGGCATCCGAGCCGCTGCCTGCCTCACTCAGGGCGTAGGAGCCGACCCACTCGCTAGCCATCTTCGGCAGATACTTCCGCTTCTGCGCCTCGCTGCCCCAACGGATCAGCGCGTTGTTGACCAGGGTGTTCTGCACATCCACCAACACTCCGGCCGAGGGATCGATGCGGGAGAGCTCTTCGACGGCGAGAATGGATTCAAAGAACGTGCAGCCCGAGCCCCCGTATTCCTCCGGAATCTCAATGCCCATGAGCCCGAGCTGGTGAAACTGCTCGATTAGCGAGTGGTCCATCGAACCCCGCTCATCCATCTCCCGCACAAGGGGCCGGATCGACTCTTCGGCGAATTTGCGGATGCTATCGCGAAACAGTTGCTCGTCCTCCGTCAAAGTGAGCAACGGATGCGGCGGAAATTCACGGTCTTGAGTGGTTGACATAGGAAATCCGGGCCTCGCAAGCGAAAGTTGATCGACCCGTGATTGTATCAGTTTCAGAGACGGACGACGCCGCGAGGCAGGCCGCAGAGGCCCGAACTAACGGCGGTAAACCACCTTGAGCTTTTCGGATTCAAGCAGCCTTTTGTACTGGGAGCGGGCGTGCACCGCCCAGGGGCCCTGCCCATCCAGCTTGAGATAGGCGCGCCAGTGTTTGATCGCCAAGCGAGGCTGCCGCGAGCGCTCATAGGCGAGCGCCAAATTGTAATGCGCGTCCGCGTAGGTCGGGGCAAGCTTCAGCGCGCTCTTATAGGCGGCGATTGCCTCCTCCAGGCGCTGTGTTTCGTCCAGCACATTGCCAAGATCAAAATAGGCCAGCGCGTAACGCGCATCGCATTCGATGGCTTTGCGATAGTGTTCTTCCGCCAACTCGTAATCCGACTGGTTATAGTAGAGCGTGCCCAGATTGATGTGCGCCGGAGCGTAATCGGGTTCGAGCTCCAAAACCTTGTTGTAACTGAAAATCGCCTCGTCCGCCGTTCCCGGGTCTTCTTCCAATGAAACTCCACGGGCAAACAGATCCATGGCGGATTCGCCCGCCGATGCCGGACGGAAGCGCGCGGTAGTCTCCAGCACCTGGCCTGAATTGCTGAAGTCCATGATCAGCTGCCCGTCGATGGGATCGAGTGCCTTGCCTCCGGTGCGAAAGGCGACCCGGGAGCCGATGGAAAATGAACCGGCCTCCAGAAAGGGGTTCTCCATGCCCGCGACTCGCGCCTGCATTGCCTGCAGCGAGGCCAGAATGGCGGCGCTCTTGACCCGCTTGGCACGCAGGTCGCGAACTTTTTTTACTTGAAGGAGGTCGAAAAAAGAAAAGGAGTCGCTAGCAGCGATCAAGCCGGCTCGTTGCCACCCGCTGAGTTGCCGCGCCGTGATTCGAAGAATCCTGAGTAGGTCCGAACGTTCGAAGTGGTTCACAGTGTTGTATTTTGTTTCGCCGTTCGTAGCAATTATCGCCATCAGCGACGCTCAATTGCAAGGGGAATGTCAAAACCCACTTGACAAATGCGCGAAACTGGTAAGGTATGCACAATCGGGAGGGCAGTTTCGGCCAGTCCATGCCTTCGCCGTTGACGACAAGGCTGGGCCGATACGGCAGCGGCTCTTTACGAACACGCGAAGCTCCCTTTACTATAGAGAAGGTTTGCCGACGTAGCTCAGCTGGTAGAGCAGTCGATTCGTAATCGACAGGTCACCGGTTCAATTCCGGTCGTCGGCTCCATATTATCAAGTGCTTAGCCCCGCCTCACGGCGGGGTTTCTTGTTACTGCTGCACACTGGATTTTCGTTTCCAGCCTTTTCATGGCTGCGGTGACATCGGGGCGTGCCAGTTTTAAGTAGCTGCGCTGCGCGAAGGTTCAGGCCAACATAGCCACGCGGGCGCGCCAGGGCAGGACGGCGGAAGCTTGCGGGAAAGCCGGGCCGCAACATGCGGCGCTGTTCTCGCTGAACATGCTCGTCGCCACGACGCCGGTGCCAGTTACAGTGAAGTCGAATACACCCAGTGGATGAAGGCCGCCGGTTTCACCGAGGTATGCCGGATTAACCGACTTGGTTTAGCGACCTGATCGTGGGAGTGAAATAGCCGGCGGCTTCCTGTGCCTCACTTCCCTTACCGGCCGCTGTGTACTTGTACGGCGTGTCGCAATTGAGGCCCTTTACTGACCGACTTGTTTCGTGCAACTCGACACGTCGCGATCACCAAAGAGTTCTTCCTTGCCTGAGTAACACTGCTCTAAAACACCGCCCGGGGGCTAACACCTCCGTTTTTTCATGTCCTGAGTGGAAGCATTACTCATCGCGACAGTAGCAGGGGTTCTAACAGTTTGGGAAACACAGTGAAATACTCCTCCAGTTTCAGTGGCTCTTTTCCTGTGAAACGAAAAACAGCATCGCTGGTGTGTTCAATCTCCCCGGCTGCAATCGCCTCGAACCATCCGACGGAGAGATCGACACGCCACGGAGTCGGCTCCCGTTTGCTCAACCGGTCTCGTGCAGCTTCGACGGATTCAGGCTGATAGCGAAGCTCCAGACCGGTAATGACGCAAAACCTGCGAGCCACATCAGCAAGGCTCAAAGCCTCGGGTCCGGTAACATCATGGGTACCGCCGGGCGGTTCCGCCAGCACCGCGGCTGCAGTCCGCGCTACGTCCTCGCGGGAAACAAAAGCGCCAGGAGTCTTCCCTGCCGGGCCGCACATCACTCCATCGGCATTGAACTTGTCCAGAAACATGTCCAAATAGAAGGCATTTCGCAACACGGTGTACGGAGTCCCGGTCGCCGCAAGGTATTGCTCGCTCAGAAAATGATCCCGGGAGAAGGGATACTTCGAAGTTGGAGAGGCGCCCTGGAGAGACAAATAGACGACATGCTGTACATGTGCCCGCGCGGCGGCCTCGAACGCATTCCGATGCAATCGCGCACGTTCTCCTGGCTTTCCGGACCCTGACACGACTAATGCGATGGAAACATCTGCGAAGGCTTGGTCCAGCGTATACGGCTCTGCGAAGTCGCCGCGAACAACCTGCGCCCCCTCCAGTTTCGGAGCTTGTTCTGGATTGCGGGTCATGAGGCGTAGTGCGTGTCCTCGTTGCGCCAGTAATGCAGCCGCACGCCCTGCGACACGTCCGGAAGCACCTGTAATCAAGAGCATATTCAATCCTCGGGATAATGAAATGGCACCACGCTGCGGATTGAGTCCCGAAGAGCGCGCCTGGTTCGAGGAAGATGTGCACACCCGCATCCCGTCCCGGATGACATCACCGCTGCAAGGTTATCGCGAACGCCGCCGGGAAACGTCTTCCTTTCTCACTTGGCAGCCAGCAATCCCGCGCGAAGCTCTGCCTCGGTCATTGGTTTCAGCGGCGGAGTTGCGTTATTCGGAAGGCCCACCTCGGCGGTGTTGAGCAGCATCGAGACCATGACATAGGTTCCGCTGAGGACGATCAAGTCGACGGTTTGCTGCTCGCCAAGCAAGCTATGTACGCGATCGAAGGTCGCATCGCTGACCACGTGATTCAATGACATTTCCACGCAGAACTGGTAGACGGCCTCCTCATCGACGGCCATTTTGGCTGGACGCCTTCCCTCTTTCAGGGCATCGGCAATCGCCGCCGGAAGGCCAGCCTTCAGCGCCAGAGGATAGTGCGCCCACCATTCATACTGCGCGGTGGCAAGTCTCGACTGGATAAGTATCGCGAACTCATTCAGAGGCCGCGGAACCGAAGTTTTGAAGCGCAGATAATCCAGCAGGTTGAAGGCCCGCTCCGCCATCTCCGGACTACGTAGCAAAGCATTGTAAGGCCCCCCGATCCCGGCGCTCGATACCTTGAGTATCTCTTGCGCAAGAGCTTCCTGCCGGGGGTTCAGTTGTTCCATGGTCAACTGCGGAAAGCGTGGAGTTTTGATTTGTGTTTGTGCCATAGCAATACCTGTCGAGAAGCACGTGGCGATGACCGCGGAGTGCAGCAGCAATCCACGCAATCGATCAGGCTTCATTGTTTTCTCCTCCGTTCGAGTGAGACTTCGGTCGATGCGGGGCGTCTTTCGTGACGCCATGCCGACAATAACAGCAAACCGGGACTGGATTGACTCCATGAATGGTGGAGTCTCCTTGCCCTAGTCGGCAATTGCACTGCCGATCTCGCATCTACGTGACGCAGTACACTATTTTACTGCTGCGGCAAGCCCAAGGTCCTCGGGGCCACCTGGGACACATCTGCCGGGGAGTGCACCATCTCGGCTGAGATAATCATTGAAACAGAATCATGCGGCGGCAGGCTGCGTGGCTCGATGGAGCAAGAGAATGGCACTGGATGAATTTAGCAGCATCACTCGCTTTCGTGTTTCGTTCTGCGATATCGACATGTTGCAGCACGTGAACAACGCTGTCTATGTGGTATGGGCGGAAACAGCCCGATGTGTTTACTTTGATGAGGTGCTCGGGGAATCGCTGACTGGGGCCAACGGCATCATTTTGGCGAAGCTTGAAATCAACTACGAGCGCACACTCGAATATCGGGAGCACGTTGCTATCGGCTGTAGGGTCACGCGCATAGGCAATAAGTCGTTCGATTTTCTCTGTGAAATCTGGAGCGACACTTCCGGCCAGCGTGCCGCGCACTGTCATTCAACTATGGTGGCGTTCAACTATGAAACCAAGGCCTCGATAGTGATTCCGCAGAAATGGCGGGAACTCATCGCCGCTCACGAGGTGGTCGCACCGACTGTGGTGTAGTTGACATCTCGGTGAACGCGGACGAGAAAGGCAGCCCGAGCTTCGAAGCCCGCGGATCGAGCGCCAATTCTATTTGAAATGCCGAACTCGGTATTTTCCAAATCCGACATGTTCGAAGACTTGGTGTTCCGTCTTCACACACCAACAGTCGTGTGGGTCGTCATTCCCGTTCCCGTGGTCATTCGGTAAAAAATTGCGAAGCGGGAACTGCGGATACCTCTCCGACAGGATTCTGCGGACCTCCTCCGTAGATAATATTTCTCCCTCTTTGCCTCGGAATGTGGTGGCAAAATAATCGTGATTAGTCATACGCTTTCGCAACACGCCAGCAACTCTGCGACGCAAAAGCGGTGCAACCATACAGCGAGAGCTGCTGGTGGTGAATCCTCCTTCCCGCCGCAATGGCTCCCGTTCGCATCGGGCGCATTCATCGCAGGCAAGTATTCTGATTGAGCGACTCACTGCCGAGTTGGCTGCGGTATTTTCAGATTTTTTAGGCCGGTTGTAGTCGGTTTGCCGACGCGCAGTCTCCGCGAGATGTCTTTGAGAACGCCTGAGCCAATAGAAGGTTGCGAATGCCGGCCAATTCCGCGGTGACCCTCTCCCTGAGTTCTTGGTCAAGCACCTCATTGCAAAACTCACCCACACACGCACCCGCGGACTTGCAGGATTCTTTGGGTACTAGCCGAACCTCAGTCATGCGGTCGTGTTGCTCAATGAGGAAATAAAAATGACCGCCAAACCTGTATGCCGCCCTCTTAATGGCATTGAGCCCGTAGACAGCCGCATTAAAGTTAATGACCTGAGTGCCATCGTCTACCGTCTCCTTCAACATGCCCATACCTCCATGCTCAGAGCGCGAACCCTATCCAGCCCAACATGCTGGTTAGACGAGCAGCTTACGAGTAGGTTAGCGGGAGCGTGGAGAAATTGTTCTTACTGGTGCACTTGCAGGGATCGCGTGCCTAGTCGATCATCTGCACGATGGAAGCATCGCCGTAATCCGTAAATTTCAGCAAGTGTTCACAATCGGCGGAGCCGAAGCAGGGTTGAAACGACCAACGCCTCGCCGCGTTCAGCGCTGCTGATATCTTCTTCTGGTCCCCTCGCAAGACGTGGAACGCCAGCGCCCGCCCTTCGCGATCAACGCTGACACGAATCATGACTTCCGGTTTCCCCAGTGTCTTGGGATGGATGACCTTGGTGTTGACCGCGCCCCGAGGCTGTGGCGTCATCACCGTCAGCGATGACGCATCTTGAGCCATTGCATCCGGGGACTGGACCGTAGGAACGCTGGAAGCCTCGGTTGCAGCCGCGGGAGAGTCGGCAACCGACACCCCCGATTCAGCCGAAGTTCGGTCCAGCGAAATATCCGTTGAACTCACATTGTTGGTAGCCGCGACATGATTGGTCGCCGCAGCAGCAGCTACACCAGATTCCGGCATCAATCCGTGCTTCGCCCCCAGACCTACCGCACATCCCAGCAGCGAAACGCCCACTACGGTCCAGATAGCGGGAATGCGCAGGCCACTCGGCAGGCCGAAGCGTGCGCCGTGGTGCCTGGATCTCGTTGCGGGAACCGATGGTTGATAGAGCTGCGGTGAGAACCCTTCGATGGTACCAATCAGATCCAGGGGAGCGTCGACTGAACCAGCGCTCGGTCCCGCGTGCCACACCCGCGCTATGAGTTGCTGCTGCTTCTTGTTTAACACCGAGCAATCCAGAATACGAAAATTTCTGAAGAGCCATAGCAAGTGGGCTTTCGCAAGACCCGAAACGCTGACATGTCTCAGTTCACCGGCGACCGAAGCTATCTGGATCGTTCCGTATTGGACAGGAAGACTGCGCATAAGAATAGCCACCAGCTACACTGAATCTGAGTAGCAGCAATTGGTTGCTCGCCTCCAGCCGCTGTTGTCGTTTTTTCCCAGAACATCGAAGTAACTTATTGGCTGCGCGCTACGGGGAATGAAGCTTTTGCATAGTGGGCACAGCGATTGAGACTGAAGTGAGAGCAGCGTTCGCGGGAGGATTTACTATTCCAGAATCGCGGCGACTTCCGCATGCCCGCGGGTCGTCAGTGTGACGGCGGCCGCCACAATCAGCCCCCCTCCCACCCACGCCCAAGGTCCGAGGCGGTCGCCCAGCAACCGGACTCCCAGAATCGACCCCAGCGCCGGCTCCAGGTTCAGAAAGACCCCGGCGCGCGATGCCGGTACGCGATGGATGCCCCAGTTCCACAGCAGCGTGGTGCAAGCCGTGCACAGCACGCCGCTGGCCGCCAGCGCCAGCCACACCCGCCCGCTCACTTCATGCAGCGGAGGCATCCCGCGCGTCGACAAAACCACCACCGCCAGCATGGCCGCTCCGCTCAGTACCCCATAGGCCGTCACCACCACCGGCGGATGCCGCTCCATCAGTTGCTTGTTCAGCAGAATCCATCCCAGCGCGATCACCAGCGACAGCACAACCAGCAGATCGCCTGCGATGCTCGGGCCCCGCCCACCAGAGGTGGCTGGCGTCCCGCCCAGAACAATCAGCGCCACGCCCACGGTCGAGCCAAGAAGCGCCGCCCAGCCCATCGCATCCAGTCGCTCGTGCGCGAAGAGCGATGCCGCCACCGCCAGCAGCACCGGCATCGTGCCCACCATCAACGCTGCGTGTGACACCGTGGTCAGCGACAATCCGTAAAACTGCACCAGAAACTGCACCGGCACGCCCAGAAAAGAAGCCAGCAGCAGCACCCGCCACTCTGCCCCACTGAGCCGCGCCCGATGCCGCCACACCAGCGGTGCCAGAACCACGCAGGCAAACAGGAAGCGGTAGAGCACCATGTGCGCCACGCCCATCTCCGTCAGCGCAATCTTGCCGAAGAAGAACCCGGTGCCCCACAGGCATCCAGCCAGCGCGCATGCGCCATACCCGAGGACAAATCGCCCTTGGCCCGCCGTGATCATTGTCTGCGCCATAGTTCCACTCTCGCACATACCGCTGCCCGGCCGCATTTCACGGTAGAGAGCTTATTCGCAAGAGGCAGAGCGCGGCATCGTCTCCGCTTCTTCACTGTGCCCAGGGCCAGGAGGCGGTGAAACAAGTGCGGGCTCTGGAGGAAGCACGCGGCATTCTCTCGCATCATGGCGTGAAGATCATCATGACGACCGCCGTGACGGACCTAAAAGAAGTGATCCAGTCATTTCAAGAGCTTTGCGACGCTTATCTATCGCCTTCTTTCGTAGGTTTATAGCCATCCTGCGTGTTCCAGCGTGCTCTTGAATACCTCAAACTCCTCAACCGCCCGAGGAAGCAACTCGCTGACATGATCCAACTCTCCCGTACCTGCCCGCTCCATATCGAGAGCAATTGCGCGCAGACTACCTGCCGAAACCGTTGCCGCGGATCCTTTCAGCGTATGCGCCTGCAGGCGAGCACCAGGCTCATCCGCTTCGTCAACCCGCAGCCGCAGATTGTTCAACTGCGATGGGAAATCTCTGAGAAACGCTTTGATAATTACGCCGGCAAGCTCTCTGTCTCCCATGACGCGCTTCAGAAATTCCTCTGAATCGAAAATAGCCGCCGCCTGTTCCGAGACGCTCTGTTCGGGGATTTCGACCATGTCTCGGACATCAGACCGGGGGCACCACTTTGCAAGTACTTCGGCGAGTTGTTGGAGATCCACCGGTTTCGAGAGATAACCGTCCATCCCCTCGCGAATGCATTTTTCCCGGTCGCCCGACATCGCACTGGCCGTGAGGGCGATAATCGGAATGTAAGGATTTCTCGACTCGCGAATAAGCCGCGTCGCTTCGTAGCCGTCCATCACCGGCATCTCGCAGTCCATCAGAACCAGTTCGTAGCCGCCAGTTTCCAGCGCGACGACGGCTTCGGCGCCATTGGCGACTGCGTGGGCTTGATAGCCAAGTTTTTTCAGTTGCGCCAGAGCTACGGCTCGGTTGGTGGCATTGTCCTCCGCCACCAGGACTCGTGCCTCACGCCCCTTACCCGTCACTTCGCTCGGGGCTACCAGAGTTCCACTGATTCGCTCGCTCGCGGGTTTCTGCAAGCGTTTCGAGAGCGGCTCCGCAATCGCAGTTAAGGCCGCTTCAGATGCCATTTCGAAGACCGCGGTGAACCAGAAGGTGGAGCCCTGGCCTGGCCGACTCTCGACGCCGATCTTCCCACCCATCATCTCGACAAGCTGCTTGCTGATAGCCAGTCCGAGGCCGGTGCCGCCGTACTTGCGCGTTGTGGAGTCGTCGGCCTGAACGAACGGCGAGAATAATGCTGAAGCCTGGTCTGGCCGGATTCCGATTCCCGTATCGGTGATGCTGAAACGAAGCATTGCCTTGTCGTCGCTCTGGCTCTCGATCGCAACTTGCAGCGTTACCTCACCCCGCTCAGTGAACTTGATGGCATTGGCCGAGAGATTGGTCAACACCTGGCGCAGGCGGTGAGCATCGCCACGCAAGAGCGGCGGTATTTTCCGCGATAGGTGCGAATCTAATTTGAGGTCTTTCGGTTTTGCCTGAACGCGCAAAAGCTGGACGACATCTGCGACAGTTTTGCGCACGCTGAAGGTAAGATTCTCAAGGATGATCTTCCCCGCCTCGATTTTAGAAAGGTCCAGGATGTTGTCTATCAGCGCGAGCAGGGTCTGCCCGCTGCTCTGAGCCACGTTGGCATATTGTCGTTGCTCGGAAGAGAGATCGGTTTCCAAAAGCAGTTGAAGCATGCCAATGACGCCGTTCATCGGCGTGCGAATTTCGTGGCTCATGTTGGCCAGGAAACGGCTCTTCGCCTGATTGGCGGCGTCGGCGCCCTCGCGGGCGTGAATCAACTCCGCCTCGTGCCGTTTTCGCTCGGTAATCTCCTCCGCAATTCCGGCGACCCGAATCAGTTGTCCGGCTTGGTCGCGGATGGGAAAAGCGCGGTCGCGAATCCATTTCTCCTGCCCGTCAGGGGTTCGTATGCGATATTCCGAATCGATGCGTTCTCCCTGTATTTGCCGGGCAAACATTGAATGGGCCTGCGCCAGATCATCGGGGTGGATCGCCTCCGCCCACTCCATCGGGTTCTGATAGAGACTCTCGCAGCTCCTGCCCCAAACCTGCTCATACGCAGGGCTGACGTAGAGCATCGCGTCGGCCGCCGGGGGCATCATCCAAAACACTTCATGAATGTTTTCCGCCAACTGCCGAAACTTCTCCTCGCTGCTTCGCAGAGCTTGCTCAGCAAGCCTGCGCGCGGTGATGTCCGCGCTGAGGCCGATGTGCCCGAGGAACGCTCCCCCCGGCGATAAGCGCGGTTCCGCATAAACGCCGAACAATCGCCAATCGCCGTCGGCGCGCCGGAAGCGCGCTTCGGCCCTGAATGGCTTATGTTCCCTCAGCGCACGGTGGAATGCCGCGACATATTCCGCCACATCGTCCGGGTGAATCAGCAACTGCCACTTGCTTCCTTCCACCTCTTCGAAGCTGGTGCCGCAGAATTCCCGGTATGCCCGGTTGATGAACTCAGATCCACCCTCTGCGTTGGTTACCCACATCATCGACGGACAACTGTCGGCCATGAGGCGAAAGCGCTCTTCACTCTCGCGCATCGCATCCTCGACCCCCTTGCGCTCTGTAATGTCGCGCAGAATGGTGGAAATAGCCGTCACTTCTCCGGCGGCGTTTCTGATGGGAAATCCCGTAACCGATACGGGAAACCTCCGCCCATCTTTGCGCAGGCACAAACCCTCGTATTGCGAGACCGCGTTCCCTTGCAGTACCCGCTGGGTAAGGTTCACCAAAGCAATCAACCGTTCGGGCGGTACCACCATGCACACGTTCTTTCCAATCACGTCTCCGGCGGAGTAGCCAAAAATTGCTTCCGCGCCGCGGTTCCATGTGAGAATGATCCCCGCAGGTGTATAGGTAACAATAGAGTCCTCGGAATTTTCTACGATCGCAGCCAGGAACGCTTGCGCCTCCTCGGCAGCCCGCCGCTCGGTCACATCGTGCTTGATCGCCATGAAGCTGGCAATCGCGCCATCGGAGCCATGCACCGGGGCGATTCGCATCTCCTCGGTGTAGAAACTTCCGTCCTTGCGCTGGTTGACCAACTCGTTGTGCCAGATACGTCCGGAGCCGATCGTGCTCCAGAGCTCCTCGTAAAACTCGGCTGGCATGCGTCCCGATTTCAGGAAGCGCGGGTTCTGCCCAGTCGCTTCCTCTCTGGAGTATCCTGTCATCGCGGTGAACGCGGGATTCACGTATCGGATTCTCCCGTCAGGGTCGGTGATCACGACACCGTCCGCGGCCTGCTCTACAGCCGCAACCAAGTCGGCTTGCTCGACCATGCCATCTTTCCGACACATGCTTTGGGCTCCGCTGGGTTCAAGACCTTTACTAAGCTTATCGGCCTGCTTCAGGATTTCTTGAAAGCCTGGAGATTAACTCTCACGAGGGTTGCCTTACTTGGTAGAACACGGTTCGCATATGTCGCTTCGGCTCAAACTCGGGGCACAGCCCGGAAATGGACTCGGTGGAGCCGATAATCAAGCAGCCGTCCTTCGCTATGCATTTGCCGATGTTCTGAAACATGCGGATCTTATCGGTCTGAGTAAAGTAAATCGCCACGTTGCGGCAGAATACGATGTCGAAAGGTGACCCAAAAGTGAACCCTTCCAGGAGGTTCATCGTCCGAAACGTGACTAAGGCGCGGATCTCGTCCCGGACCCTCCGCTTCTCTCCGGAAGCCGTGAAGTGTCGAACCAGCATCTCCTGCGGCAGTCCGCGCTCCAACTCCAGCCGGGTGTATTCTCCATAGCTGGCCTGGGCGACGGCCTTGTTGGAGATATCGGTGCCCAGAATGCGAATGTCAAATTTTGTGAGATCGCCGAGGAGTTCCTTGAGGACCATTGCAGTGCTGTATGCCTCCTGACCCGTCGAACAGGCGGCGCTCCAAATCCGAATAGGAATGGGATTCACTCCGCTACGGGTGCGCCGGTCGATCAGTTCGGGGATCAACTTATGCCGGAGCAAATCAAACGGGGCGGTATCGCGAAAGAAAGAGGTCTCGTTCGTGGTGATCGCCTCAACGACCTTGCGGCGAAGGGTATTAGTCTGGTCGGTCCGGGTCTTGTAGAAGAACTCCGATAGACTTCCAGTCCCTGACTCCCGAACCAGCCCCGAGAGACGAGTCTCCAGCAGATAGCCCTTGGACTCATCCAGATAGATCCCGCTGATCTCGTGGATGTAGCGAGACCACACCGCTAGTTCGTCACGTGTGATGGGGACGGAACTCAAACCACACCACCCCTCACCACCGAGGCGATCCGGACGGCGATTGCATCCAGCGGTAGAACGATATCTGCGACTCCCGCTTCAACCGCCGCTCTCGGCATGCCGTAGACAACGCAACTACCTTCGTCCTGCGCGATGACGAAACAGCCTCGTCGCTTTAAGAGCCGCAAGCCCACCGTTCCATCGCTGCCCATCCCGGTGAGGATGACCGCCATGGCTCGTCCGGGAAAGTGATTCGCCGCCGAGCGAAACAGGTAGTCTACCGCCGGACGGCAGTGATTCTCCGGCGGGTCATCGGTGATCTCAATCGAGACCCGGTCATCGGCCGCCGTTGCCAGTCGCATGTGTCTCCCCCCCGGTGCGATGTACGCCGTGTTCGGTTCCGCTAATTCTCCGTGGGCCGCTTCCCGCACGCGCACCGCACATTTAGAAGCCAGGTTCTCCGCTAGAGACTGGGTGAATACCGACGGCATATGCTGAACGATAAATACGGGCACGCCAATGTCCCCTGGTATGCAAGGCAGAATGCGGCCCAGAGCCGCCGGGCCGCCGGTCGATGCGCCCACCAGAACCATGCCGGGGTTCGATGGCGCGCTCAAGCGCTGCATACGTCCGGCAATTCCGTTCAAGTCGGCCGTGGCCGCAACCCGCTCCACGACTTTGGCCGCAACATCTGACCGGATGGCTGAACTCTTGCCGCGAATAATGCTGTGCACTTCCAATCGATGGGCGATTGCGCGAAACCGCAACGCCAGTTCCCGGGCCAGCGCCTCGCGGCCTTGTTGAGGGCCGGACGTTTCCTTAGTGATGAAATCGAACGCGCCCTTTTCCAGGGCTCGTACCGTCAGGTCGCCTCCCGCGCGGGAGAGCGCGCTTACCACAATGGTTTCTACCTCGTCGCCACCACGGCGGAGTTCATCCAGGACTGCCAGGCCATCCATCTCCGGCATTTCGATATCCAGGGTGAGAACGTCGGGATGCAACTCGCGCACCTTCCGAACCGCCACCCGCCCATTCGCTGCCGTCCCCACCACTTCCACCCCCGGAAGCGAAGCTAACACCTCCGCCAGTAGGCGCCGGAAGAGAATCGCGTCATCGGCTACCAGCACCCTTAAGCTCATCCCTTGTCCCCTCCTGCTGTAACGGCGGTCCGGTTCGATCATCCGGGTCGAGCACGGGAACTGGATCGAGTAATGCGACCAGGCGTTCGCCGCTGCGAAAGACCCCAAGCAAATTCTGCATCTGCACGCCATGCAGATTGGGAGGCGTGGCTTGCAGCGCGTCAGCGCCCACGGTAACGGTATCGGCCACCCGGTCCACCAGCACACCCACCGGTTCGCCCTTCCAATCCACAATAAGAATCCGGTTTCCCGGATCATGTGCGACACAGCCCAGGCCCAAGCGCACCCGCAGATCGATGACGGTTATAATCCGGCCGCGCAGATTGCGAATCCCGGCCACATAGCCCGGAGCGTGACGCACGGGCGTGAGATCGCCCGTCATGACCACTTCCTGGATGAGGGCGGTGTCGATCCCAAACGTTCCCTCTCCGAGCCGGAAGGTGGCTATAAGTTGATCCTCTTCGGTCTTCATCTCAGACACGTCATTCGCCATGTGTAGCTTCTTCTCACACCCTGAATTGGTTTACGCACACCTTGAGTTGCTCGGCCAATTTGGAGAGTTCGGCCGCGCTTACCTGCACCTGTTCGCCGCCACGCCGCAGGTCGGTGACCGCGCCGTTGATGCCGGCGATGTCGCAGGCAATCGACCTCGACACCTCCGCCGTCTGTGCGATCTGTTCGTTGGCGTCTCTTACTCCCATCGAAGCCTGCGCGATGTTGCCGGCAACATCTTTCGTCACCGTCGCCTGTTCCTCAATGGCAGCCGCAATGCCGGAGACGATGCTTCCCACCTCACTGATCACCGAAGTGATCTGGCCGATATCGGCAATGGCCGCCCCAGAGGAACCTTGAACACCGGCGATGCGGACCTTGATGTCTTCCGTGGCCTCCGCCGTCTGCCGCGCCAGTTCCTTGATCTCGTTGGCCACCACCGCAAAACCCTTGCCCGCCGATCCCGCCCGCGCCGCTTCGATGGTGGCATTCAGTGCCAGCAGATTGGTTTGCGCCGAGATGTTGGTGATGGTCTCGGTGACGTGTCCGATCTCCTGGGCTGCTTGTCCCAACTTCTGCATCTGCGCCGTCACGGTTTGCGCCTGGGTGGTTGCCTGCTCGCTGATGACGCGCGCCCGGGCGGTGTTAGCCGCGATGTCGCCCACGGTCGCGCTCATCTCTTCCGTGGCGCTGGCCACCGAGGAAATATTCCCAGCCGATTGCCCCATGCCCGCGGCTACGGAAGTGGTGTTGGCGCTGGCCTCTTCGGCCGCTGCCGCCACGGTATTGGCCTTATCCGACATATCGGCGACACCGGAGGCGGTCTGTTTCGATACGGCCGATAGCTCCGTCGCCGATGCGGCCAGGGTCTGAACCCCGCCCGAGATATCCCCCAACAATCGGCGCAAGCTTTCGCTCATGGTCTGCATCGCGCAAGCCAGCACGCCGACCTCGTCTTGTCTATTGCGAAGCGCCTCGGGTACGTCCAAAGAGACGTCGCCCTTGCTGATCCGCTCCACAACGACGCCGACGTCCCTGATCGCCACCGTAATGCTGCGAGTGATGGATATCGCCACCACAACGCCCACGATTAGGCCGGCACTAGCCAGAATCAGTAACAACGTCTTGGTGCTGGCGTCGGAGGCCCCCTGTTGATCAACAGCTTCGGTTTTGAGCTTCTCGTACCAATCGACGAGATCGGTGGTGCTGCTCTTGAGATCTGCACGTGCCCGTTGAGCATCGGGGCCATAAAACAAACTCAGTGCCTCTTTGGTCTTGCCTGCGCGGCTCAGCTCGATTGCGCTGTCTACGATTCCGTCATACTTCTCCCTCGTCTGCTGAATCTCTGCAAAGAGCTTTCTGCTTTGCTCCGACGAGAGTTGCGATTTTAGGGCATCCGATTTGGCCTGAAACTCAACTCTCGCCGCATCGAGATATTTACTGTCGCCGTGAAGAAGCACGTCGCGCACCCCTACTTTTTCCTTTTCGAGGGCCAGTTGCATCGCCAGAATGAGGTCTTTCTTTATTGAGTTAAACTGCACATTGTGGGATAGCGTCTCAGTCGTGACGGCTGCTTTGTAACCGACAGTACCCAAGAGCGTCACTATCGTCAGAAGTGCTCCGAAACCCAATCCCATCTGCATTTTCAAACTTAACTTCGTCATCGTTCCGTTTCCTTTCGGCGCGGCCGGCGCTGGTAGTCGGTACTGTCCAACGAGATTCCAAATCAGTCGTGTGGCTCACATAGCCATCTCAGCCGTGTTACTTCCGGCGTGCAGCCAGACGCGGCGGTTCGCTTATGTACAGACTTCTCTGACCCTTTCCAGCAGGCTGTCCCGATCGAGTTTGACCAGATACTCGTCGATCCCGGCAGCCTTACCCCGGGCAATATCCTCATCCCCGGCCAGGGAACTAAGCGCAATGACCGGCAACCCGGAGGTGCGTTCATCCGCCCGGATTCGGCGCGCCAGATCCATTCCGTTCATGCGCGGCATTTCAATGTCGGTGACAACCACGCGCACCTTTTCAAGATTTCTGAGCAGCGTCTCCCACGCCGCTTCCCCGTCCGGAGCGGCAAGCACGGTATGGCCGTCTTCCTCGAGAAAACGGACCACCTGGGTACGGAAGAAATCGGAGTCTTCCGCCAACAGCACGGCGGAACTCTGTGCGGTCGCCGAGCGCGGCGATTCCACTGCCTGTTCCACGGCCCACTCCGGCCACGCCATGTCCACCAATTCGAAGAGGTCCACAATCAGGGCGGTCTGCTCGCGAATGATGGCCGAACCTGCAACGCCTTTTTGCCGATGAGCTTCTTGATCGATTTTTGCGCAGCTCTCGACGACATCCACCGGCATGGTGCCCAGCAGACCGACCTCGCGGCCGCGCATCCTGCAAATCATCACCGCGAGGTCTTGAGTATCCTCAATCGCTTTGACCTGAGCGCTGTCCGACAGCGTAACCAGTGGCAGGAAGCCACCGCAGTATTGCATCGTCCGGCGCCCGCCCATGCTCTCTACCTGTTCGGGGCGGATGTGCTCGATGCGCAGTACCGTGTCAAGCGGCACTGCACATAACTCCTCCGGAGCGTTGTGGAACAGGAGCAGCGCATGAGTATCGTTGAGCTTCTCTTGTTGCGCGGCCTCGGACAGCTCACGCGCGCGGGCGGTTCCGGCAACCATACCTAGATTGGCCTTTGCCGCCAATCCTCCGACATCCAGGATCAAGGCAACCATGCCGTCTCCCAGGATCGTTGCTCCGGCATACTCCACCAGTCTTTTGAGGTGGCAGCCGAGAGGCTTGACTACAATTTCCTCGGTATCGTGGAACGCCCCCACGACTAGTCCGTAAGTCTGGGTTCCGGTGGTGACCACGGCAATTTCCAGGGCCCCGGAGGCATTCTGGCGTCTGTCCGCTGTACTGCGTGCAAAAGGTTGTTCTGCCGGAGACGTGCCTTCCGGAGCGCGCGATTCCAGCTCCGAACTGCCGTGGCGAAGGGAGCGACGGTCGGCCAATCGAGTGCGGCGATCCACTTCCTGCTGGCCGGTCTTCTGATCCGCATAGGTCGGCAGCACGCCCAGCAGATCGGCGAAGCGCACCAGGGGGATGAGCCGGTCGCGCAGTAGCAATACTTCCGTGTCGCCCACCACCTCGATACGGGTTTTGGAGCCGTCGGACTGAACCCGTAGCAGCTCTTCTACGTTGATCTGGGGAATCGCAAAGCAATCCCCTTCGACGGAAAAGATGAGCGCGGGGATGATGGCAAGGGTGAGCGGCAGCTTAATAAGAAACGTTGTGCCGCGGCCGATCACCGAAGCAATCTCAACCTTACCTCCGAGCCGGTCCAGATTCGTCTTGACCACATCCATGCCCACGCCACGCCCGGAAATATCGCTCACATTTCTAGCCGTGGATAGCCCCGGAAGAAAGATGAGAGCCGTCTTTTCCTGGGCCGACATGGCCTGGAGCTTTTCGCTCGTAATCAGACCTTTGGCCAGTGCCGCCTGCGCGATGCGCTCCGGATCAATGCCTTGGCCGTCATCTGCGATTTCAACCACAACCTGGCCGGCTTCGTGACGAGCATCGATGGTGACGGTCCCTTGCGCCTTCTTGCCTGCGACTATGCGTGCTTCAGGCATTTCCACGCCGTGGTCCACGGCATTGCGGACCATATGGGTCAAAGGGTCTGACAAAGCTTCGATCAGACTTTTATCTAACGCCACGTCCTTCCCCTTGATATCGAGTTGGATCTCCTTCTTCAGCGCTGCCGAGAGGTCCCGTACCACTCGCGGGAATTTGCTGAATACATTTCCGATGGGTTGAAGACGCGTCTGCATGATCACGTCCTGTAACTCGGACGTGATCTGGTTGATGCGCTGGTCGGCTGCGGCCAAGGCGCGCGAGTTCTTCTGTGCGATGGAGGCGCGCAACTGGTTGCGGCCAAGCACCAGTTCTCCGGCCAGGTTCATGAGCTGTTCGAGGACGCCCACATTGACCCGAATCGTTTCTTCCACCACAGCCGGCGCGAGCGATGCAACCGTCTTCGCTGGGGAGGAAACAGTTGGCGTTTCCACCGGTTCTTTCGGGCGAGTGATCGCATGCGGCTCTGTATGGATCGCCTCCGGTCTACCCAGTTGCGGGGAGACGACCGGACCCTGCGCCACGTCAACAAGCGGCACCGAGATACGGCTAACCCTCTCCCGGTTAAAGGGAAAGAGGAATCCAATCTCCTCGGGCGGAATCCGCGTGGCAAAGATCAGACGCAGCGGCAGCCGTGTCCCGATCGAATCGTCGAGTGTACCGACCGCGTCAAAGTCCAGCGTGCAATCCAGAATTTCACCGTGTTGCCAGAGTTGCCGGAAGACCTCCAATACGTTCTTCCCGTGACGCTGGATATCGTGAATCAGATCGTACTCAGCGCTGTACAGGATCAGGCCTGCTGTTTTTGCCTGGATCAAGTCGCTCTCCGGCAAGGTGACCGGGGCAACGCCGCCTTCGGGCTGGAGAGAGACGGTTTGAACCAGGGACGCTTTCTGCTCCGGCGGCAGATAGGACGAGACCAAGCCGTTCAAATTCACCGTCATTTCGGCGATGTCCGCATTCTCACTCTCCGCATAGTGGTTGATCATTTCCCGGAGTTGATCAAAGGCGGCCAACAGTACGTTGGTGATCTCGGCATTGGGAGTCATCTTCCCCGATCGCAGCATATCGAGGACGGTCTCCAGTTTATGCGCCAGGTCTTTGACCTTGTGCAGCCCGAAAAAGCTACTTGCACCCTTGATCGAGTGAGCCGCGCGAAACACCTTGTTGACCAGTTCCTTGTCGACGTTCGCTCCGCCTTCTTCGATTGCCAGAAGGTCGCCCTCAATGGTGGCCAGATGCTCGCGGGCCTCGGCTACAAAGACGCCAAGAAGTTCGTCATCCACGGCGGCTCTCCTGTTCCGCCCGGCCACTCGCGTTAAGCCGGTCGACCAGCCGCATCATTTGGAGCAACCGGAGAATGTCGGCCGATACATTGGTGACACGAACCCTGCCGCCACGGCGGGCGGCAGTATTGGCGGCCGCGATTAGAAGCCCGATTCCGCTGGAATCCAGCATGACCGCATTGGGCAAATCGAACACCAGCTCGGATGCGCCCTGATCCAGTACGCCTCGCAGAGCAGGCTGCAGATCGGAAATCATTGCCGCCGTCAGATCGCCGGTAAGGGTGATCTGACATTGATGGTCCTGCACTGCGATCACGTAAGGAGGCGCGCCAATTTCCTCGTTCATTTCCTGTCTCTCCTGAGCCACAGCGTGATCTGGTTCCCACAACGGTTGAACCGCACCTGCTCGGCATAAAGCGTGAAAAGAGTCAATCCGCGACCGGACTCGGATTCCAATCCGCATCTCCCTAGGCGCGCCTTGCGCCAGTCGAATCCCGGTCCGTTGTCGGCGACCTTTAAGCGGATCCACTTTCGGCCCACGTGCAGCTCCAACCTGATCGTCTTATCGGCAAAGCTGCGATTGACATGAGTTACGGCGTTGTTCAGACTCTCCCGCGCCAGCAACTCCACCGCAAAACTCCGCGCGGCCAAACCCGCCTCGTTCATTAAATTCCGGAGGCTCCGGCACAGGCTGTCTGCTTCCGTCAATCGGGAGGCGATGGTGCAGCGAAAGCTCAACCGTGATCGGCGGGGAGTCAGCCTCATCGCTCGACCCCCAGCAGTACGGTGTCGTCGCTCACCCGCAGACCCGCCGTGATTTCGTCCACCACTGCGGGGACCAGTTCCGCCAGCGGTAAGGACTGCCGCTTCCGGCACGCCTCCGCCAGACGGCTAATCCCGGCTTCCTGCGAACTCCCGGTCTCGATCAATCCGTCGGAGTACAAAAACATCCGATCGCCCGGCTGAATCGTCAGCTCCGCCGAGCCGAAGACCGCATCGCGGAAGGCGCCGACCACGTCCCCGTCCAGGCGCACAACACTTACCGGCCTCCCATCCGAGTGAACCAGGATGAGTGGAGGGTGGCCGGCGCTGACCACTGACAGGCGTCCGGTTCGATGATTGAGGCGCGCATAGATAAGTGTGAAAAACGCTCCCGATGGGAGAACACGGCAGAGCGCGCTGTTGATGGCGCCCACGAGCTCCGGTGGCAGATAGACCGGAGTGGCATACTCGGCGGCCAACGCCTTCAGCGCAGCCGTCCAGAACGAGGCTGCAAGATCATGCCCGCTTGCATCCGCGACCAGATAGTCCACCAATCCCTCGCTGCCGGGAATCACATCGTAGAAATCCCCTCCGGCGGCCAGTACTTGGCGCAGGCAGACCTGAAACCGGGCTTGGGGTATATCCGCGGGGCGAGGCATCAGGCTCATCTGCGCCGCCGCCAAACCCTGTAAGCGTTCCGCCTGCAACTCGACCAGCCGCTCCCGGATTTGTTTTAGCCGCAGATGGGTGCGCACCCGAGCCAGCAATTCAGCTCCCATCACCGGCTTGGTGACGTAGTCAACTCCGCCAACCTCAAATCCCTTTACTTTCGTGGACACATCCTCCTCGGCGGAGATGAACAGGATGGGCGCGGCCGATAAGGAAGGGTCGGCCTTCAGTGAACGGCAGATATCAAACCCGGAGCCGTCGGGGAGGTTGACATCAAGCAAAACCAAGTCGGGATCCTGCTGCGGAATGCAGTGCAGAGCTTCGGCTACGTTTACCGCAAAGGCGGTCTGAAAACCGGCGCGCTTGAGGATTCCCTCGATCGCACAAACCGTGGTGAAATCGTCGTCCACGATGAAAATCAGCGGAGGGCGGTTTCCCGACTGCCGGCCTTCAGCCCGCATGCAACTCTCTCCTTACGTAACCGGTGCCATTGCGAGTTTTCGCCGCGGCCGCCGCCTCGCCGGACACAGTCCACTTTTCCTCCAGCAAGAGCAACTCTCAAATGCATCGGCAATTTATCGCCCCAGGTTGAGCTCAATCGGTGGAAGACAGCTTTCCCGCTGTGTTTCGCATCCTACGAGCCGTGAAATCCCCGGTCCTTGGGTTGTAGAAGCCCAAGGTAAAGTTTCTTCTTATGAAGATTGCGCTCTATTTCTTGCTCGCCTCTGTGGCGTCCACGCAGTTACGCGGTCAGTCTGCGCCCACCGTCAGCCAAACTGCACCTACCCAGGCCAGCGCGGCTGCGGCCATCGCGTCACCCGACGAACTGGCCCTGCGAGAATCGCTGATCATGGTGCAAGCCATGGCTCAGAAGTCCGATGCAGACGTAGGCCGCTTGCACATCAGCAAGTGGAAGGCGGATGGTCAAAACAAGCAGCAATCTGAGACCAACGCGGCGTCCATCCGGAAGAATCTGACCACCGCAATCCCGGATCTGCTGGTGCGAGTGCAGACCGAGCCCGGCTCTCTGATCGCAAATTTCAGGCTTTACCGCAACCTCAACGCCCTCTATGACTCGTTTTCCGCCCTCGCCGAGTCGGCCGGAGCCTTCGGCCCGGAGGAGCAATACTCACCACTAGCCGCCGACATCGCTCAGCTTGACCAGCTTCGGCGCCAGCTCGCCCAGCGGGTGGACCTGCTCGCCACGGCCAGCGATGCCGAACTGGTGCGCCTGCGTGCCGCCGCAAAGGTCGCCAAGTCAGCCTCTGCCAAGCCGACCGCCGCCAAATCAACCTCCAAGATCGTGGTGGATGACAGCCATCCAACCCCGAAAAAGAAGCCAAAGCCCTCGATCGCCAAGCCAGCCGCCGCCAAACCGGCCGCCGCCGCCGAACCCGCCGGAGCAGCGGTAGACGACAGCCAGCCGCCCGCGAAAAAGAGAAAGCCCTCGCCGTACCCGTCCCAAGCCCCCCAGCAGTAGGCGTGCTCCAGCACGCAATCTTGTCCTCCTTTGCTGAATGAAGGGAACATTTCCGCACTGATCGGCGTCTAAATAAGAATGAGACCGGATATTTTCCGCTGAGGGCGCCAGAAAAAGTGCACGCCGCCCCGAACGTCCGTGCATTGAGAAACTTGCGACTGAAATAGCGCTTGTTGCCACGGAGTTGAGAGGATTAACATGGAGGTCGTACGGTGAGTGCCGCAGGAGTTGCGACCGTGGGCGAGCTGGTCAGCGCATGGGAGATGCGCCCGGAAGATGCTTCGATCGTCGCCGAGTTAAAGGCGGGGAGCGAGGATGCCTACACTCGGCTCATCGCACAGTATCACCAGACCATCTACAACCTCATCTACCGTATCCTGGATGACCCCAGCGATGCGCCCGACACGACCCAGGAAGTTTTCATCAAGATCTTCCGCGGGATGTCGAAGTTCAACTGCGAAAGCAGCCTGAAAACCTGGATTTATCGCATCGCCATCCACGAGGCCAGCAATCGCCGCCGCTGGTTCTTCCGTCACAAGATGCAGGAGCTTTCAATTGAGCCTGCTCATGATGAGTGGGAGGGCCGCGCCGCCTGTCTGCGCGACAGCCTCGTCGACGGTGCCGAATCTCCCTTTGAGAGCGTGGCGCGCGGCCAGGTGCGGGCGCGCCTGGAGCAGGTGTTGCAGGAACTCCCTGAGCACTACCGCACGGCGGTGGTTCTGCGCGACATCGAAGATCTCTCCTACGAAGAGATCGCAGAGATGACGGAGACTTCGTTGGGCACCGTCAAGTCCCGGCTGGTCCGCGGACGCGAGGCTCTGCGAAAACGCATGGAACGCTATGCCCACGAGTTGGGCCCGGAAGCAGGAGTATTCCCGGAAGCGGAGGCGAAAGCCTGCGCGCACAAGCTCGCACCGGGGAGTCGGGAAGTTGAGGTTACGCCATGAAGTGCACCGAAGCAAAACGGTTGTTTTCGCCCGCGCTGGACTCAATGCTGGACTGTTCTGATAGCTGCGCGCTGGATCGGCACATTGCTAAGTGCGAAAGCTGCGCCGCCGAGTTTGCCGCAATACGCCATACCAAGTGGTTGTTGGCCACCATGGCGCCCCACGCCGCCCCGCCCGATTTAGAGCCTCGTCTCAACGGTGTGCTCTCGCAGCAGTTGGCGGCCCGGCGGAATAATCCCTGGCGAGCCCTGCCGGCACGCTTTCTACGCTGGGAGAGCGCCGTCAACGCCTACATGCTTCCCGCCACCGGAGGACTGCTCTCCGCGGTTTTGATCTTCGGATTGCTGATCGGGGTTCTGGTGCCGGCTCATTTGCATGACGGCAATGACGTGCCCACCATGCTCTACACTCCGCCCGAGATGACGGCTGCGCCCTTCGGCTTGGCCCAGAATGGCAACACCGGCGGCGATGCCGTGCTGGTCGAGGCCGTAATCGATCCCCATGGCCGGGTGCAGGATTACCGTGTATTGAACCCTACCGGGCAAAGCGAGCTGAGTCCTGAGATGAAGAACGCCCTGATCTTTGCTCAGTTCCGCCCTGCAACCAGCTTCGGACTGCCGACCAGCGGCCGGGTTGTAATCTCGTTCGCCAATATCGACGTGGGCGGCTGAAGCGAACCTACCGGAACCAAAGTTGGACTTTGAGTCGGTGTCGTAGCATTCCTCGGAGCCCCGTCCCACCCCCTTCCTGCGGATGGACGAGTCCCGGGCTCTAGATGCTGCCTCGCGGTATTTGCTTCCCTGGCCTGCAGCTCTTACACTGGCTTCCACAGACCAGACGATTCACGGTTCCATTCCAGGAGGCTTCCCTGAAGACCCGCTCATCGATTGTGCTTGCGCTTTGCGCCATCTTCGCGCTGCCGGCCCTGGCCCAGCAGCCTCCCCGCATGAGCGTGGAGACTAGCCAGTCCCTGTTTTCGGTGATGGCGGCCATTAACGTCTGCGGTTATGACGCGGATCTTTCGCAATCGATTCCCTTGCGCCAGCAGATTCGCGAGGAAGTGCTGAAGGCGGCGAAATCGCAAGAGGCCCAGTCGGCGCTGCGCAACCTGTGCGCCTTTTACGAGGATCACCAGCAGGACAATGCCGCGCACACTCTCTCCAACTATGTCTCGCTGGGATTGAATATGGCCGATGGTCCCACGCTCGAGCTGCGCACCAAGGAGAGCGATCTTCCCCCGGACGCAATCTTCGTCCTCGGATTTCTGCCGCTGCTGCAGCGCTTCAATGAGGCGGCGAATCTAAATGCCGTCTGGCTGCGCCACCGCCCCGATTATGACCAGTTGGTCCAGAAGCTGCGCCAGCCTGTCAGTGACACTCTCGTCTCCACCGATCTCTACCTCAAACGCAATTTGAGCGGCTACATCAAGCATGAGTTTGTCGTTTACGTGGAGCCGCTGGCCGCCCCCAGCGAGGTCAACTCGCGCAACTATGCCGACGATTACTATGTCGTGATTTCCCCCACCAGCGCGGGCGCGGTGCGACTCGACCAGATCCGCCACACCTACCTGCATTACATTCTGGACGCCAAGGCGCTCTCGCGCGCGACCACCCTGGAGCGTCTGTCTCCGCTGCTGGACTCGGTAAAGCCTGCGCCGCTGGAAGAAAGCTATCGCTTTGACATGGGCCTGCTGTTGACCGAGTCGCTCATCAAGGCCATCGAGGCGCGATTGCTCGGCGGGCGCAAGGGTCCGAACAAACCAAAAGAACAACTCGCATGGGAATCCACCCGTCAGGGCTTCATCCTGACCAGCTATTTCTATGCCAAACTGGTCGCATTCGAGACGGATGAAGTCGGTTTCGATCAGTCCTACGCCGACTGGCTGCACGATATCAACGTCGAAGAGCAGCAGAAGTTTGCCGCCACCATTCCATTCCTCAAGAGCGGCGTCCCGGAACTGGTTCGCAAAAGCCAGCACAAGGAGATGCTGGTCGATCTGGCCGAGCGAGCCCTGGCCAGCGGCAATTTTGAGGGCGCGCAAAACTACGCCCAGCAGGCGATCCAGAGGCAGGAAGATGCCGGAAGAGCGCTCTTCGTGCTGGCCCGCGCCTCCATTGCCGGAGGCAAGTTGAATGATGCGCAGAGCTACTTTGAGCGCGCCGCGTCGGCCTCTAGCGATATCAAAATCCGCGGCTGGTCGCACGTGTATCTGGGACGCATTCTCGACATGCAGGAGCATCGCCAGGAGGCGGTCGAACACTACCGCGCCGCGTTGGATGCAGGGGGACCGCCCGAGTTGAAGGCAGCCGCCGAAAAAGGATTGCAACAGGCTTACCAGCCTCCGGTCAAACGCCCCACCGACTAGGGGAGTTCTATGGTTGCTATACCGAAAGGCCGGGTGCCCCACCTTCGACGCGCGTTCTTTGCGCGGCTAAGGTGGAAAGAAGGATATATCAACCCTGGCGTTGCTCTAGATTCGGAGAACGATCTTGAATAGCGCGAAATTAATCTGGCTTGCGTTAACCGCTGCGCTTCTGTTGTCTGCCAGCATGGCACTGGCGATGCCGCAGTCCAGCGCCGCGGAGTATCCCGATGCGCCTGACGTGCAAGCCTCGTCCGCGAATGCCTCGCGTGAGAATGCCTTGCATGAAAATGCCAAGAAGTCTCCGAGGCCAAAGACGCAGGCTGAATACGATGCCTACCAGGCTGCGGCCTCTCTCGCCGACTCCGCTAAACTCGAAGCGGCGGCAACCGATTTTGCCCAGAGGTTTCCCGCCAGCGAGCTGCGTTCCGTTCTCTTCCAGCAGGCCATGGGACTCTACGAGCAGGCCAACGATCCCGGCAAAACCCTCGAGATGGCCCGCGCCGCACTCAAGTACGATCCCGGCAATGCCGTTGCCCTGCTCGTCGCCGCCCAGGTGCTCGCCGAGCGCACCCATGACAACGATCTCGACCGCGATGACCGCTTCGCCGAAGCCAACGCCGACGCGCACAGCGCTCTGCAAACTGCCGTCGATATCGCGCCTCCAACCAACCTGACCTCGGAGCAGTTCGCCGCCGCGCTCGCCGAACTCCGCGGAGCCGCCCACGAAGTTCTTGGCACAGTAGCTTTCAAGAAGCTGGATAACATTTCCGCCATCAAGGAGTACGACCTTGCCACTGCCGAGGAGAAGGAACACACCGACGCCGTAGTCTGGCTGCGGCTTTCCGTTGCGCTCGAGAGGAGCGGCGACTACACCACGGCCGCCGCCATTGTGCAGAAAGCCATTGCCGCCTCCCAGCCCGGCAGCCCGGTTCGCCAATTGGCGGAGCAGGAACAGTCGCGCCTGGAGAAACTCTCCTCCGACGCTGCCAAGACCCGCAAGTGATCGGGAGCTTCCGCGTTTGTTCGAAATTTTCCTATGAAACATCTTCCGCTCGACCATCTCGAAAAGGCGCTCGGCCACCAATTCGCAAATCGCGCATTGCTGGAGCAGGCGCTGACCCACAGCTCCTTCGCAAGCGAGAGCCTCGACCCGGCCACGGACAATGAGCAACTGGAGTTCCTCGGCGATGCCGTCCTGCAACTGGTCGCCAGCCAGGAACTCTTCCAGCGCTTCCCGGCCTACCAGGAGGGAGAGCTTTCAAAGCTCCGCGCCCATCTCGTCAACGCCAATCATCTGTTGCACTGCGCCAACCAACTGAAACTTGGTAGCTACCTACGGCTCGGACGCGGCGAGGAGAAGACCGGAGGCCGCCGCAAGACCGCCCTGCTGGCCGACGCCGTCGAAGCCCTGCTGGCCGCCCTCTACCTCGATGGCGGGGATGGCGGACTCTTGCTGGCGCGCACATTTGTCCTTTCGCATATCCTGGAGCCCGAACTTGACCGGCTCTCCAGCGCCGACGGCGAAGTCCTGCTTGTGGCCGACCACAAATCCCGGCTGCAGGAGTTGCTGCGCGCCAGCGGACGCCCCGAGCCGCGTTACGAGATGGTCGGCGAGGAAGGCCCGGCCCATCGCAAGAGTTTTACCATGCAGGTGATTGTGCTCACTCCCGGCAATGAAACTGAATTTTCCACCGAAGGCAGCGGCAACACCAAAAAAGCCGCCAGCCAGTTGGCGGCCCAGAAGGCGCTCGAACGCCTGCAGGGCAGCAACGTTGACAGCAACCTGGATAGCGATCTGGGCAGCAATCATGATTGAGCCGGGTTTCGACGAATGGGGAAGGCCCATTGCCTCAATCCATGACGCCCAGCTTCCGGCCGCGCCCGCCCGAGCCGCCGCAAAGCCCAAGCGCGCCCCGTGGTACCTGCTGGCGCATCTGCAATTCGCCTTGCTCGCGCTGGTCATCGCGCTGTTCGCCATTACTTTTATCGTGCAGGCTTTCCGAATTCCATCGGGCTCGATGGAAAACACTCTGCTGGTCGGCGACTTCCTCCTGGTGGATAAAACCCGCTTCGGCCCCGGCGGCCCCTGGCAGCCCATTCTCCCCTACCGTGCCGTTCACCGTGGCGACATCATTGTCTTCCGCTATCCGGTGGACCCCGCGCAGCACTTCGTCAAGCGCGTCATCGGGCTTCCCGGCGACCGCATACGTTTGTGGCACAGCCGCGTCTATGTCAATGGGAAGGCTCTCCATGAGCCGTACGTAGTTTTCAAAGAGCACTTCCCCGATGAATTTCGTGACAATTTTCCAGCCGGCAATCGGCTCAACGAAAACGTCCGTGCCGAATGGGCTGCGCGGCTGCGCTCCCTGGTGCAGGACGGAGAGCTCAACGTTCCCCGCGGCCAGTATTTCGTCCTCGGCGATAATCGCGACCAGAGCTTGGACAGCCGTTACTGGGGATTTGTCCCCCGCGAAAACATCATTGGCCGTCCCATGGTGATCTACTTCAGCATTGTCCAGGCCGACGATGACGACGATGATCCGGTGGCAAGCAAGGCGGCGGATGATAAACTTCTTACTCTGCGTGCCCGCATCTCCCATGTGCTCGGCGATTTGCGCTGGCGGCGGATTCTGCGCCTGGTGCCATGATGCCGGCCGGATCAGGACTGGACTACGTTGGCGAACGAAATAAAAGAAGTGGAACAGAAGCAGCAACCTGAGCAACCCAAGGAAACGACGCCGGAGTTCGTGGCCTCTATCGCTTCCGTGCTGGTCATCGGCTTATTCATCATTACTTTCTGCATGCAGGCCTTTGAGATTCCAACCTCGTCCATGGTGGGCACCCTGCTCATCGGCGATCACGTTTTCGTCGATCGCGTCCGCTTGGCCCCCAAGTCCAGCTTCATGGACAGGATTATTCCCTACCGCGACCCCAAGCGCGGCGACGTCATCGTCTTTGTCTCGCCCTCCGAGCCGGGATTGTTTGTTGTGAAGCGCGTCATCGGCGTCCCCGGCGACAGGATTCATCTGCGCGGAGGCCATGTGTACCTCAACGGCCAGTTGCAGGACGAGCCCTACGCCATTCACTCGCTCGGCGACTACCGCCCCTACCGTGACGAATTTCCCTCCGTAGCGCCCACCCGCGATGACCAGCTTGCGCCCGACTGGCAGATCACCGAGCAGGATCACATCCAGGGCGGCGACATCGTCGTCCCGCCCAGCGCCTACTTCGGCATGGGAGACAATCGCGACGTCAGTTATGACAGCCGTTACTGGGGCTTCATTCCGCGCGAGAACGTGGTCGGTCGCCCCATGTTCATCTACTGGTCCTTCCAAACTCCCGACGACCAGTACACCAAGACCAGCGTGGGAGATCGGGTCGCCTTCTTCGCCCACATCCTCACCCACTTCTTCAATGAAACCCGCTGGTCGCGAATGTTGCACGTGGTGCGCTAATGGCAAGCGAAGACGCCGGCAAGGCGATCACCGGCAACGCGCTCCCCCGCCACGGTCTCCAACGCACCGTCCTGATCGCAGCCGCTCTCGCCATAGCTGCCCTCGTGCTGCCGCCGTTCATCAACGTGAACCGTTACAAGGGCCGGGTCATTGCCTCGATGAGCAACGCCCTCGGGCGTCCGGTCAGCGTCGATTCGGTTGCGTTGCGCCTGCTGCCTCAACCCGGCTTTTACCTCGACAATGTCGCCATCGGCGACGACCCCGCCTACAGCGCAGAGCCCATCCTCCACGCCGACGAAGTTACCGCTTACCTCAGGCTCAGTTCGCTCTGGCGCGGCCGTTTGGAGATCTCCCGCCTCAATCTCAACTATCCCAGCCTCAATCTGGTCGAGCGCGAGGATGGCAGTTGGAATCTCGAATCGCTCCTCTGGAAGGCCTCCCGCACCCAGGCCGCACCCACCTCCGCCCCGCTCTCCAAGTCGCGTCCGCGCTTCCCCTATATTCAAGCTTCCAGGGGCCGCATTAACTTCAAGTACGGTCTGGAAAAAAGCGTCTTCTCCTTCACCGAAGCAGACTTCACCCTCTGGAGCCCGGCTGAAAACCAATGGCGCATGAGGCTGGAGGCCCGGCCCGTGCGCACCGACATGCCGGTGACCGACACCGGAACCGTAAAAGCCGAAGCCACCATCCAGCGCGCCAATCTCTTGCGCGACGCGCCGATGACGGCCAATGTCACCTGGGAGCGCGTCCAGCTTGGCAATCTCACCCGCCTCATCTATAGCGAGGACCGCGGCTGGCGCGGCGCCCTGGAGGCCAGTGCGCAATTCAGCGGAACCCCCGGCGCGCTTCATTTCGCGACCGCCGCCAAACTCCACGACTTCCGGCGCTATGACATCTCCAGCGGTGATACCACCAACCTCAACGCCTCCTGCTCCGGCGAGTTCAACGTCAGCGCAAATCTGCTCCAGAAAACCGAGTGCCACCTGCCTCTGGATGGCGGACTGCTTTCGGCGCAGGGTTCGCTCCATGGCCTTCGTTATCCCCGCTATGATCTCGCGGTTTCCGTCGATAACCTCGGTGCCGATGCCCTGCTGAAACTGGCGCGACGCGCTAAGCGCGATCTGCCCGACGACCTCGCCGCCAAGGGAACCATCTCAGCCTCGTTTCACGGCAGCCGCATGACCGAAGCGCCCTCGACTTGGATCGGCAACCTCGTCGTCAACGGCCTCGTGGTTCATTCCGCCGTCCTCGGCAAGGACCTGGCGGTCAACAAAGCGGTGGCCATGGTCAACACCACCCAGGCGATCCAACCCCGGCAGCGCGGCCATTCCGCAATCGCCCCACCCCCGGTTCGCGCCCTGGTGGTACAGAGCTTCGACCTTCCACTCGGTGCCGGCACTCCGGCCACCGTCGACGGAACCCTCGACGATGAGCACTTCGCCATGCACGTGAAGGGAGACATAACTCTGGAACGCTTGCAGCAATTTGCCCGTGCGGTTGGCGTCGGCGCGCCCAAACTCGCTCTGGCAGGTCCTGCCGCAATCGATCTGGTCATCGGCGGCAAATGGACGGCTGCAGCCTCGCCGGAAGTCACCGGCACGGCGCAGTTAAAGAATGTTCGCGCCGAGATCCCCGGACTATCCGCGCCGGTCGCAATCGCCAGCGCCCGCGTCGAGCTCGAACGGAATCGCATTGTCTTGCGCAACGCCTCGGCCACCGTGGGCAAGATCTCGCTCAGCGGCAGCGCCGGCTTCCCGCGCTTCTGCGATGGTGAGTCACCCTGCGAATCCAGCTTCGACCTCCGCACCGACGATCTCGATCCGGAGCGGTGGAATGACGTGCTCAATCCCCGCCTGAAGAAAAGACCCTGGTATAGACTCTTCGGCGGTGCCGAGGCCGAGCGCAACGTGATCGCCAATCTCCGCGCCTCCGGGCGCCTCACCGCCCGTCGTCTCACTCTAGGCGCAACCGCCGGCTCCGACTTTGAAACCGCCTTTTCCATCGCCGATGGCGTGCTCGAACTGAAGGACGCCCACGCTGAACTCTTCGGTGGCGGCATCTCCGGCGATTGGAAGATCGACCTCACCGGCGGCGAGCCTACCTATGAGAGCACCGGGGTCGCCCGGCGCGTTCAGGCCGAAAAGCTCGGCACGCTGCTCAAAGCTTCCCTCGGCAGCGGCACACTGGAGGCTAACTACAAGCTGGCAATGGCCGGCTGGGACGCCGCGGCCCTCTCATCTTCCGCCGTCGCCGAGACGGATTTCACTTGGCGCGGCGGCAATTTGCGAATCTCGCCCGACCCCAAGGCGCCCCTGCGCGTGCTAACCGGCGAAGGCAAAGCCTCGCTCGACAAGGATGGCTGGACCATCTCCGCCTGCAAATGGAACACTCCCACCGGCATCTATCAATTCAGTGGGACGGCATCGCGCGACTCGGTTCTCGCCTTGGCGTTTACACAGGAGAACGGTGCTGTCTGGAAGGTGACTGGATCGCTTCTCAAGCCGCTCGTGAACGCGCCTCCGCCGCAGCCCACGCAAGCCAGGCGCAGATGAAGGCACTTCGCTCCGTTGTCGCAGCCCAGATCGCGGCCCTAGTCCTGTGCACCCTCCTGCTCACCGCCTCCCACGCTCAGGAGGCGAATTCCCCAGCCTTTGCCAGTGCCCAACGCAAGTTGGCCTGGCTGGAAGAAAACGGACGCAGTCCAAATCCCTCTACCCGCCCCACCGTGCTGACCGCCGAAGAATGGAATGCCTACCTCAACCACGGCGGCGTGAAATTGCCCGAGGGGCTCTCCAACATCCGCATCTCCAGCCAGCCCGCGCTCGCCCAGGGCGACGCCGACGTGGACTTTGATCGCCTCACCGGCAACCGTACCCGCAGCAATCCTTTCCTGGCGCTCTTCACCGGCACGCACCACGTCACGGTCACCGCCCGGGCGGCGGCGGCCAACGGAGTCGGCGCCGTGCACGTCGAGTCGGTGATGTTCGATGGCGTCGTAGTTCCGCGCCTCGCGCTGGAGTACTTCGCCACCCGCTATCTCCGCCCCAAATACGGCAATGCCGTCGGCCTGGACTCCACGTTCCGCATCCACTCCCGCATTGATACGGCCGTCCTCGGCAGCGATCGGGTCACCATAGCCCAGCGCTGAATGCCCGTCCGCGCCGAGCATCGTTCGCCTGGAGGACGACGCAACCTTCACGAATCTGGATTCCATTTGCTCGATCTGACATGCCAGTATCGGGGTCGTCACCCCTCCCGCGATAACCTCCCTCCCGTTTCCGTGCGAATCCTCTTTGTGGAATTGGCTGTGTTTAATATAATTGGCGGTCTGATCGCGGCCAGGACGCAGGCCATTTTTCAGAAAGGCAGACAGCTCCGCCAGAGGGACGTGCAATAGAGTTCCGTCCCATTTGCAGAATTGCGAGCGAACAGCTCGTAGCTATCAAATAATTTACCTATGAAAATTCACGAATATCAGGCCAAGGCCATTCTCTCGAAGTATGGGGTGGCGGTGCCGCGCGGCTCGATGGTTGAGTCGAGCGAAGAAGCAGAGCGCGCCGCTAAAGATCTCATGAGCGCAGGAGCCACCGAGCGCGCCCCTTACGACCTCTTGAGCGCAGGAGCCTCCGGAGGCGTAGTAGTGAAGGCTCAGATTCATGCCGGAGGCCGCGGGATGGGCGGCGGCGTAAAGCTGGCCAAGAGCTATACGCACGCTGCTGAACTGGCGGAAAAGATTCTGGACATGCAACTGGTCACTCACCAGACCGGTCCGGAGGGAAAAAAGGTACGGCGCTTGCTGATTGAGGAGATGGTCCCGATTGCCAGCGAACTGTATTTAGGCATCCTGCTGGATCGCTCGGTCTCGCGTCCGGTCTTCATGGCCTCCAAGTCAGGCGGGATGGAGATCGAGGACATTGCGGCTAAGGATCCAGCCTCGATCATCAAGGAGTACATCGATCCTGCGATTGGATTCCAGGCCTTCCAGGCACGCAAGATCGCCTTCAAACTCGGCCTAAGGCCGGAGTTTATCGCCCCGGCGGTAAGGTTCATGATGGCGCTCTACAAGGCCTATGACGACACCGACGCCTCGCTGTTTGAGATCAATCCTTTCATCACCACCAACGATGGCCGCGTCTTTGCGCTCGATGCCAAGGTGATCATCGACGACAGCGCCATGTACCGCCACCCGGACCTGAAGGAACTGCGCGACATCACCGAGGAAGACCCGCTCGAGGTCGAGGCCAGCAAGCACAGCCTCAACTACATCAAGCTGGAAGGCACAGTGGGCTGCATGGTCAACGGCGCGGGACTGGCCATGGCGACCATGGACATCATCAAGTTTGCCGGCGGCCAGCCAGCAAACTTCCTCGACGTGGGCGGCGGAGCCAACGCCGAGCAGGTGACACACGCATTTGAAATTCTGCTCGCCGACAAGAGCGTGAAGGCCGTGCTCATCAATATCTTCGGCGGAATCCTGCGCGTGGACACCCTGGCCAACGGAGTGGTCGTGGCCGCGCGCAAGACAAACATCCAACTGCCGATCGTTCTGCGCCTGGAAGGAACCAACGTGGAAGAGGGACGCAGGATTCTGAAGGAGAGCGGCTTGAACTTTATTGTGGCGCAAGACATGAAGGACGCGGCGGAGAAGGTTGTTGCCGCGGCGGCGGGGAGATAAGCGATGAGCATTCTTGTCGATGAGAACACTCGATTGATCGTGCAGGGCCTCACCGGCCGTGAAGGAACCTTTCACGCCAAGGCTTGCGCCGCATACGGCACCAAGGTCGTCGGCGGAGTGACGCCCGGCAAGGGCGAGACCACCTATGAGGGCTGGCCGATCTTCAATACCGTCGAAGAGGCGGTGGCCGCGACCCAAGCCAACACCACCGTAATCTTCGTACCTCCGCCCTATGCCGCCGACGCCATCATGGAAGCCATCAATGCCGAAGTGGCTCTGATTATCTGCATCACCGAAGGCATTCCAACCCGCGACATGGTCGGAGTCTGGCGCTACCTCGAGGGCAGCAATTCACGCCTGATCGGCCCCAACTGTCCCGGCATCATCTCGCCGGGCAAATGTAAGATCGGCATTATGCCGGCAAACATTCACCGGCCGGGACGCATCGGAATCGTCTCGCGCTCGGGAACCCTGACCTATGAGGCCGTCCACCAGATCACGCAGCTTGGTCTGGGACAGTCAACCGCAATCGGAATCGGAGGCGATCCCATCATCGGCACCAACTTCGTCGACGCCCTGGGGTTGTTCAATGCTGACCCGGACACCGATGCAATCATCATGATCGGTGAGATCGGCGGCAATGCCGAAGAGACCGCAGCGGAGTACATCAAGGACAACGTCACCAAACCGGTGGTGAGCTTTATCGCCGGCCAAACCGCGCCTCCGGGACGCCGCATGGGTCACGCCGGGGCGATCATCAGCGGCGGCCATGGAACCGCGCAGGAGAAGTTCAAGGCGCTCCAGGCGGCTGGCGTTCACATCGTCAAGTCTCCCGCTCTGCTCGGCGAAACCCTGGTGGAATTTCTGGCCGCGAAACGCTAATGCGAAGCTGTTAAGCTGGTAGCAGCCGAAGGGCTGGCCAGCTTGGCAGCCCTTCGCTCTGTCATCCCACAAGTCAGGACCATTATGGAAACTTTGCAACGTACGCTTGCCATCGTCAAACCCGACGCCGTAGCCAAGGGCGCGACCGGCGATATCATCGCCTCCATTGAGAAAAATGGCTTCCGCATCATCGGACTGAAGATGCTTCACCTGAAAAAGGTTCAGGCCACCGCGTTCTATGCGGTTCATGTGGGCAAGCCTTTTTTCGATTCGCTGGCGGCATTTATGACCTCCGGCCCCGTCGTCGTGTTGGCGCTGGAGAAGGCGAACGCAATTGCCGACTGGCGCAAACTGATGGGCGCCACCAATCCGGCCAACGCCGAAGACGGCACCATCCGCAAGAAGCACGCCGAAAACATCGAGCGCAACGCGGTACACGGCTCCGATGCGGAAGACACGGCGCGTTTTGAACTCAGCTTTTTCTTCCCGGGATACGAGCTGGCGAAGTAACTTTTTGTCGTTAGAGATAGCAAAGGTGCAGGGATTCCCCCTGCACCTTTTGTTTGTTTCGCGCCTTGCGGCAAATACCCTTAGCCGATTGGCGCAAAGAGTTCGCGGGTGCGGCTTTCGACCAGCTTATCGATGCCGCCCAGCAGGATTCTGGCAAAATGCGGCGAGGCCCAATGCAAGTTCAATGCCGCTTCGTCTACATACTCCTCATAGAAGGCGAAGCAGTGCGGGTTCTCCTTGGACTGGTGCACCACGTACTGCAAGCAGCCAGGCTCCTTGAGGCTCTCCTCTGTCATCTCGCGGCAGAGCCGGATGCACTCTTCTTCCGTGCCCAGCTTCACCGTCATGTGTACGATCAGTACGGTCATGTGCGGCTCCTATCTTTTCAGAATAGCAGAAAACTCGTCCACAAAGATGGTGTGGTCGCGGTCGGGACCGGTGGAAATCATTCCGATCTTCGCGCCGGACTCCTTCTGAAGGAAGCGTAGATACTCCTGCGCTTTCTTCGGCAGCTTGTCGTGCTTGGTAATCCCGTAGGTGACCTCCTGCCAGCCCGGATAGGTCTCGATGATCGGCTCGATCTTTCGATAGCCCGAATCCTGCGCCGGAATCTCCTCCACGGCCTTGCCATCGATCTTATATCCCACCACGACCGGGATCTCGGCCAGTTCGTCCAGCACATCGAGTTTGGTGACCACCAGCCATTCGCTGCCGTTGATCATATTGGAGTAGCGCAGCAGCGGCAGGTCCATCCATCCGCAGCGGCGCGGCCTTCCCGTAACGGCGCCGTACTCGTTGCCCTTCTTGCGCACCACCTCGCCGAGTGGGCCGTGAATTTCCGAGGGAACGGGCCTTCGCCGACGCGGGTGCAGTACGCCTTGGTCACGCCAATCACGGTTGCAATCGAGGTCGGCGGAACGCCGGTGCCAATGCATGCGCCGCCCGAGGTTGCGCTCGACGAGGTGACGAACGGATAGGTGCCGTGATCGATATCCAGCATGGTTCCCTGCGCGCCTTCAAACATCACGCTTTTGCCGCCCTGAATCGCCTTGTTGAGCAGCAGAGCCGTGTCGGCGACAAACGGAGCAATCTGATCGGCGACGGCGGCATACTGCTCGTACATCTCACCGGCGTCTATGCCTTCGCCGTTAAACAGGGCGCGGGCGATGGCGTTCTTTTCCTGGCAGGCATTCTCAATGTGCTTCTTGAGGAGCTGCTTATCCAGCAGGTCCGCCACGCGCAGCCCCCTGCGCGCCATCTTGTCCTCATACGTGGGCCCAATGCCGCGCGAGGTGGTTCCAATCTTGACCCGTCCCGGAGCGTTTTCCGCCCCCAGTTCGATCATGCGGTGGTATGGAAGAATGACATGAGCGCGATTGCTGACGAACAGATTAGCCGCATGCCCACTGTCGCCCGGCCCCCAAACCTGAAGGCCCGCGCCGCGCAGCGAATTGACTTCCTTCATCAGCGCGAAGGGGTCCAGAACGACGCCGTTGCCGATGACCGCCTCGGATTCCTGGCGCAGAATGCCGCAGGGAACCAGTTGCAGTACGAACTTCTTGCCGGAAATGGTGACCGTATGCCCCGCATTGTGTCCGCCGGCATAGCGCGCAACAACTTCGAAACTGTCCGAAAGCACATCGACAATCTTGCCCTTGCCCTCATCGCCCCACTGGGCGCCGACAACCACTGCGGTCTTTGCTTTGCTCACTCTTATCTCCAAACACACGCAGACAGGCTGCGTAAAAGGTCGTACACAGGCGTATCTATGAAAGTCTCAGGAGAAGTAGCCGGAAGGAATCCTGATCGAGCCGTGTACAACAAATTTTAACCGTATTCCGGGCGCCAGAGCAAAGCAAAGAAAAGAAATCGTGGTAGGCCAGCTTCCGGATTGCCGGTAACCCTGGAGGAAACTACACCCTGTCCTCATCGCCTTTATGTCTTACGCCGATCTTTGCCCGTCGCCCGCGGAACCAGTTCGAGCGAATGAGACAGGATCAAGCGGCGAAAGACTCCTGCATTGCCTGCGGGCACCGGACCAGTGGGATAGGCTAGTGAGAACATGCGGGATAACTGAAGTCCCTTCACCCGCGCGAGGCGAAGGGTGCCTATAGCCAGTTGGTTGCGTACGGCCCAACAAGATACAAACGTCACGCCGAGCCCCGCTTCCACTGCGCTAAGTAAGCCTTCCGTCGAGTCGAGTTCCATCGTAGTCCGAAGATCCTTTTTCTTGAGGCCGGCTTTTGCCAAGGCAGCTTCAATCACGCGACGCGATCCCGAACCGAATTCACGCATCAGCAGGGGAGCTTTTTTAAGCTCCTCAATGCCTATGTCGTGGTCGGCCCACTCATGACTGGCTGGCACAACCAGTACCATCTGGTCTTCCATGAAAGGTTCAACGTGAAGGTCCTTCCGTAACGCGGGGCCCTCGATCATCGCCAGTTGAATCCGGTGTGCGACCAGGGCGTCCAGCATTTCGTCCGTATTTCCGCTTACCGCAGTGATTGCGACGCGGGGATTTTCCCGGAGGAATGCGGCAACGAGATTTGGCAAAAGGTATTGTCCGATGGTTTGCGAGGCCCCGAGTGCCAGCTTTCCAGCATGATTGCCAGCGGTGCTGGTCACAATCTCATACGCCTCGTCCGCGATTGCCTTCAACTGGCCCGCGTAGGGCAGGAGGCGCTCGCCCGCGGGAGTGAGTGTGATGCGTCCACCACTGCGATCGAACAGGGGCACTCCGAACTCATCTTCGAGAGCCTTGATTTGCTGTGTGACGGCAGGCTGCGTCAGAAGCAGTTCTTCGGCAGCGCGACTGAAATTGAGGTGTCGCGCGACCGCTCGGAAGACTTTGAGTCGAAAATTTTCCATCTTCACTTCATCTCGATCTGGCAATGTCTAGACTCGCCGGAGATTGCAAAGAGACCTGCTTCCATGATTGTCGCAGAATTTTCGAACCGCTCGCCTCTACTTCTCAACGTGCTCCTCGCCGCCGCAACTATAAGCAACAGCAATCCGGTATAAGAACTTCCTCTTGGACTAAGCCTCCAACTCCCACACATACTGATCGCAGGAGTGAGCCATGAATCCGAAGACCGTCTTTTTTCTTGGAATCATCCTGACCGCCAGTGGCGTGGTATCACCCCCGGTTGCCTTGGTCGCAGGCATTGCATATGGGTTCACTTTCGCGCATCCCTATCATCTGGATAGCAGGAATCTGTCACGTTTCCTGCTTCAGGCTGCAGTTGTCGCACTCGGCTTCGGGATGAACCTGCAACAGGTGTTACATGCGGGTAAATCGGGGTTTCTTTACACCGCGATCAGTATTTCCGCTGCAATGCTGATTGGATGGCTTTGGGGACGTGTGCTGCGGGTTAGCAGAAAGGCGTCCTTTCTGATCACTGTGGGAACTGCCATTTGCGGAGGCAGCGCCATCGCCGCCATCGCACCCATTACCAAGCCAGATGACGAAGAGATGGCGATGTCTCTCGGTACTGTGTTCATACTGAACTCGGTGGCGCTGCTGCTCTTCCCGGCGATTGGGCTTGCGTTGCACATGAGCCAGATCCAGTTCGGACTCTGGTCCGCGCTAGCCATCCACGACACCAGTTCCGTCGTGGGCGCCGCCGCAAAATACGGCCCTCAGGCACTGCAGATCGCAACAACCGTCAAGCTGGCAAGAGCCCTCTGGATCGTCCCGGTGGCCATGCTTACCGCATTCGCGACCAAGAGCAAAGCACGGATTCAATGGCCCTGGTTTATTCTGCTCTTCTGTCTGGCTGCCATGGCCAATACCTATTTTCCTGCTGCGGGAAGGGTCTATCCGCTGCTCAGTCGACTTGGCCGTCTTGGCCTGACGGTCGTTCTCTTCCTGATTGGCACTGGATTATCGAAAGAAACACTGCGCCGCGTCGGCATTCGGCCGTTCCTGCAAGGAGTTTGTCTGTGGGCGGTTGTTGCGACTGCATCCCTGCTTGCTATTCGTACTGGATGGATCACTCTCTGAAGGATACCCGTGACAAAGATAAGTTGAGCATCGTGACTGTCGAATCCGCAGCGCGTGACAACTTACGAACATGACCACCGCGCAAGGTAAACTATCGTTACCGACGCCCAAAACAATTGGCACATCAGTAAACTTTGCATTTCCAACGATTAACCTTTTTTTCAATCGTTTCCCGGAAATGCATCACATGCGGTGTAAATTGCCAAAAACCACTTGCTCCGAAAACGCCCCAAAATGCGCATCCGCGCCCCGAAATCGCCCCATTTCCGCACCAAACTTGTCCCTGATTGCACTCTGTCAAGCGAACATTCTTTCCAATTCCTCCTAACCAACTGAATCCACAGTACATAGAGTTCGCGCCCAACTGAGGGTTTCTCCCTCCTATTTTGCTATTCTGAAATTAGGAAACGAAGTTGACTTTTGAGTACAACCGGTGACACCTCGCCCGTAACCACTCTGTTTTCAAATTTTTAGCGGGAAATACAGGGGGAGGGGTACGCCATCAAATTATGCGCTCATGCGGCGTGGGTTACACTGTGCCATGCCCGAGCTGCCCGAGGTGGAAACCATCGCACGCGGCCTTCACCAGCGCCTCGCCGGAGACCGCATCGACGAGGTTTGGATCGGCGATCAATCCAACCTGCTGAAATCGCCCGCCCAGGAAATTGCTCGCGTGCTGCGCGGAGCGCGCATCGAAGCCTTCCGCCGCGTCGGCAAGCACATCGTAGCCGATCTGGCCTCGCGGAGCGGCCCAGCGCAATGGATCATCCATCTCGGCATGACTGGCCGTTGCCTGGTCTGCGAGCCTGCGACGGAGCACGCAAAGCACACCCATCTGATTGCAACCATGGCCTCCGGGCGCGAGTTGCGCTTTGTCGATCCCCGGCGCTTCGGCAAGCTCCAGGTGCTCGAAGGCAGCACGTTCGCCGCCCCTGGCGATGAGCCCATCGCTGCCGGTCGCGAGCGCTTCGTCGAGCTCTTCAAAGGGCGCAAGACACCGATTAAAAGCGCGCTGCTCAACCAGTCCCTGCTCTCCGGCATCGGCAACATCTATGCGGACGAGAGCCTCTTCGGCGCCGGAGTGCGGCCGCGCCGCAAAGCCGCTTCGCTGACCCGCGCCGAACTCCTGCGCCTCTACGATGCGATTCAGCAGGTGCTGGCCGAGGCGATCCGCGCCGGAGGCTCGTCGATCTCCGATTATGTGGATGCGGACGGCGGAAGAGGATTATTCCAGCTCCAGCACCGTGTCTACCAGCGCACGGGCAAGCCTTGCCTCGTTTGCGGCACGGGCATCAAACGGGTAGTAATCGCCGGACGCAGCAGCCACTATTGTCCAACCTGCCAGCGCTGACGCCTGGCGCAAGGTTTGCGGAAAGCAGTGCGGAAAGGAATGCGAGCGGATATGGGTTACTACGCCATTGGAGTGGACCTTGGGGGCACGAACCTGCGCATTGCCGCCGTGGACGCCAGCGGCAAGCTGCTCTCGAAGACTGAACTGGAGACCGGAGTTGCGCTGGGCCGCGAGCATGTGATCGACGATCTGTGCCGCGCAACCGAAGCGATGCAGGCCAAGTACAAGGGCGTGGCCGAGCTATGCGGCATCGGCGTCGGCGTGCCCGGGCTGATCGACAGTGAGAGCGGACGGCTGCTGGAGTCGCCCAACCTGCCCGGCTGGAGCAACTACGACGTAAAGGGCGATATCGAGCGGCGGCTGGGCGCCTCGGTGATTCTGGAGAACGACGCCAACGCGGCGGCCTTGGGCGAGCAGTGGCTGGGCGCCGGACGCAACGTCGAAAGCATGTGCATGTACACGCTGGGCACCGGAGTCGGTGGCGGACTGGTTCTGAATGGCAACATATGGCGCGGGTGGAACGGCATGGCTGGCGAGCTGGGGCACTGCAATGTGGAGCCCGGCGGCCATCCGTGCAAGTGCGGAAGCCACGGCTGCCTGGAGCAGTATGCCTCGGCCACGGCGGTGGTACGCATGACGCGCGAGGCGCTGGCGAGCGGAGCCGCCAGCCAGTTGCTCGCGAGCGCCGGTGAGTCGTTGGACGCGCGCGCTGTCTATGAGTGCGCAATGCGCGGAGACGCGGTTGCGAGGAGCGTCTTCGAGCGCGTGGGGCGCGCCCTCGGGCTGGCCATTGCAAACATGGTGAACGCGCTGAACCTTCCGCTATATGTGATCGGTGGCGGGGTGTCGAGCGCGTGGGATGCGTTCTCGCCGACCCTCTTCGACGAGATGCGACGACGCTCCTTCGTGTATGCCGGGACCACCTCGGAAGACGGTATGGGGGTGGGCGGCCAGCAGCGCACGACGCGGATCAAGCCAGCGCTGCTGGGCGGCGACGGCGGACTCTACGGTGCGGCGCGATTGCCGATGATCCATGCAGCGGTAACGAGCAAAGCATGAGCGCAGGCCCATTTGGTGGGCCTGCGCAAGTTATCTTCCCTACCCGGAGGTGACCGCGTTGGTGACTCGCCTGAGCGCGTCGATGAATGTGCGGTTCGCCTCCGGCGTGCCGACGCTAACGCGGATCGCGGTGCGCGCACCCCAGCTTCCAGTGAGAGGACGGACGATGACGCCGTTCATCTGCAGGCGGCGTGCCAGGGCGGAGGCGTCTTCGCCGGTTTCGATGTAGACGAAATTGCCCCAACTTTCGATCGGCGTAAAGCCCAGTTCGCGCAATTGCCGGGTGAGCGTTGCGAGCTGCGCTGAGTTGTTGCGCATGGATTTTTCGTAGTGCTCGCGGTCGTCGAGCGCGGCCAGCGCTCCGGCCTCGGCGATGCTGTTGACGATGAACGCAGTCTTGAGGCGCGCTAGGTAGTTGATGAGTTCGGCTGGGCCCATGCCGTAGCCAATGCGAGCGCCCGCCAGTCCGTAAACCTTGGAGAAGGTACGAAGAACCAGGACGCTGCGTTCCTGGCGCACGTAATCGATCGAGTGCGAGTATTCCACGCCACGTTCGCGGGCGAGCCAGTCGGCGTACTCGCAATAAGCCTCGTCGAGTGCGACCACGACTTTTTCCGGGAGGCGGTCGAGGAAGCGATCCATCTCCTTGGCTCCGATGATGGTTCCGGTGGGATTGTTGGGGTTGGCGATATAGACGATTCGCGTTTCAGAGTCGATGGCGTCGGAGATGGCGTCGAGATCGTAGCCGTCGTTGCGGCATGGGACCTGACGCAACTCCGCGCCCGCCGAGCGGGTGACGATTGGGTAGACAACGAAGGAGCGCTCGCTGGTCACCGCATTGTGTCTGGGGGCAAGCAGAGTGCGCGCGAGAATGTCCAACAGGTTGCTGGAACCGGCGGTAACGACCAACTGCTCGGGCGAAATGCCGTGATGGGCAGCGAGACGCACGCGCAGCGCGATCGAGTCATTGTCCGGATAGAGGTGGGCTCTACGGGCTGCCGCCTCCATGGCCCGGATGGCGAGTGAAGAGGGGCCAAATGGATTCTCATTGGAGCCGAGATTGACCATCGGCAAGCCGGATTCAGCTTCTGCCTGCTGAATCGGCTTGCTGTGGTATTGCGTCAGAGCGCGCACCCGCTCGGGTACTATCTCCGCAAACTTACCCATAATTGCCTCTTCCTGCTTCTAGTCGGAACGGCGGCGGGGCGGACCCGACGGACGGCGTGGGGCTGAACCTCCGCGAGGTGGGCCCGAGGGACGGCGCGCACTGTCGCCACTGGAGCCGCGCGGTGGACCGCTGCGCTTGCCGCCGAATCCCGGCGATTTGCCGCCTGCTCCGCCCGTGGAAGTTCGTGGACGATCCGCGCCGAAGGCCTTGCCGAAGCTTCCCGTGCGTCCCGCAGGACGACCTTCGCCGCTGCGCTTGAAGTCCCCACCTGGACGTTTGAAATCGCTACCGCCGCTACGCTTGAAATCACCACCACTGCGCGCGTCGCTGCCGCTAGGCTTACCGGGGCCTTTCGAATACTTGCGGTCGGCGGTAAAAGGCTTGCGCCCGAAATTGTCCGTCTTGTCGCTACCCAAGTCGCGGTGCTTGCTGGGCTTGACGAACTTGGGCTGCGAGAACTTGCTGAATCCGAAGCCGCCAGTTGCGCCAACGCGCTTTTTCTCCGCGCCATCGAAGCCGCCTTCGCGTTTAGCATAACCGCCCTCGCGTTTGGCATAGCCGCCTTCGCGCCCGGCAACATCGCCGGCGGGCTTGCGGTCGAAACTGCGTTCAGGTTTCCGGTCGAAACTGCCTGCGGGCTTGGGTGCGTAGCTGCGCTTGGGGCGGTCCTTGAAATCACCCGTGGGTCTAGCGCCGAACTCGCCCGCCGGCTTGCGGGTGTAGGGGCGCTTGGCGGCGAAGCCAGTGTCGCGCCGCTTACCTTGGCCGAACTCCGGGCCACGGGGGCCGGCGAAGCTGCTGCGCTCAACACGATCTTGAGGCGGCGCATAGTTACGAGTCGGCGGAGACGCGCTACGCGTGGAATTGGAAGTAGCGGGGCGCGTTGACATAGCACTCCTGTCGTAAGTAGAGCTGGAATCTGCGCGGCGCGCGGCAATGGACGTGGGAGACGGCGCGTCCGCACTGGGCTTGCCGCGACGGCCCTTGACGAAGCGGGCGGTATCGATGCGGGGCTTGCGTTCAGGACGCTCATCCTTGCGCTTGACCTTGATGGGCTTGGGCTTGAAGGGCGTGTCCAGCGATTTGCGAAGCTGGTTGACCTCTTTGGGGGTGAGGTGGCGGAACTCGCCGGGCTCAAGGTCCAGGGTCAGCGAGCCGTAGCGAACCCGCTTGATCTTTTCAATGTGGTAGCCGATCTGCTCGAACATGCGGCGGATCTGGCGATTGCGCCCTTCGGTGAGGGTAACCTCGAACCAGGGATTTTCCTGATCCACAGCGAGTTGAATGACGGCGGGTTGGGTGAGTATGGCGAACGAGCGGCGCTCGACGCCGGGCTGCTTTTTGCCGCGCACGCCGGTGAGTCCGGGCTCGGGAGGCAGCATGATTCCGTTGCGCAGCTTGTCGATCTCTTCCTCACTGGGCTTGCCGCTGACCTTTACCATGTAAGTCTTTGCGACATGCGCACCGGCACGCGTGAGTTGCGCCATAAGATCGCCGTCGTTAGTGAGCAGCAACAGACCTTCGCTCATGTAATCGAGCCGGCCTACGGGAAAGACGCGCTCATCGACGCCCTTGAGCAGATCCATGACGGTGGGACGGCCCTCGGGATCGCTGACAGTGGTCATGTGGCCCTTGGGCTTGTAGACCGCAAGATAGACGTGGCGCTCGGGGCCACGCAGCAGTTTTCCATCGACGCGAATCTCATCCAGACGCGGATCGGCCTTGGTGCCGGGCTCGGTGATGACATGGCCGTTCACGGAGACCAGGCCTGCGGCGATTAACTCTTCAGCCTTGCGCCGCGAAGCCAGTCCTGCGGCGGCCAGAATCTTTTGTAGTCTTTCAGGTTTTGCTTCCATGGTAAGAACAGCCTTTCGCTGAATCCGCTCGCCATCAGGCGATCGAAGAAGGTATCACAGATGAAGTGCCAGGGGCAGAGTTCGTCCCTGAGAGGACTCCCGAATTTAACCTACTGGCCGATGGGGTGCTCGGCTTCGGGTACATTGTTGGACTCAGCGTCGGACTGCGGCTGGCTGGCGGCCGCTTCTGCTGCATCGGGTTGTTGCAACCCCACAACTTCTAGAGCCTCTGAAAGCTGCGTCCCCTGCTCGTGAGCTTCCAGTTTTTCAGGTTCTATCGCAGTCTCCTCGACCTCCGGTGTTACGTCCGGTGTTGTGGTGGCTTCCGGCTCCGCCGTTACGTCTTCCGCAGCGGGCGTTGCGGCTTCCATACTGCTGAGCTCAAAGAGCGATGGAGCTTGCTGCGTCTCCGGAGGAGCGATTTCAATCGTTCCATCAAAGGCAAGCTGCGAGAACTCCTCCATGCTGGGCAATTCGTTTACATCGTTCAATCCGAAGCGCAGCAGGAAATCCTTGCTCGTCTTGTACTGCATGGGGCGTCCGATGACCTGCTTGCGCCCGGCAGTGGTGATGAGTTTGCGATCGAGCAACGTGCCCAGAACGCTAGCTGATTCTACGCCGCGAATCTCCGAAATCTCAGGGCCGGTGATGGGCTGCTTGTAGGCAATGACGGCGAGAGTCTCAAGGGCGGCGAGCGAAAGACGAATCGGCGGCTTCAGACTTTTTGCGAAGGCGCGCACCACGTCATGATGCTCCGGCTTGGTGGCCATGCGGAATCCGCCCGCGACCTGACGGATCTCTATGCCGCGCTCTTCGCTGGCGTAGTCGGTTACAAGTTCGATCAGGATTTCGCGGACGCGTGCGCGCACCGCTTTGTCTTCGGCGATCTCCTGCTCGGACTTTTTCGGCTGGCGCTTGCGAGAGGCTGTTTCCGGCGCGTTGACGCTGGCGGCGGCCGCTGCCGCAGGCTCTGCGTCAGCAGAGTCGGACTCGGCTGCGCGTTCAGAAATCATGTTTTCCGAAGCCGCGTCCTCCGAAACCATGCGCTCCGAAGCCGCCGGTGCAGTCTGTGCCTCTGGCGCCAGGCTCTCCGCCACAGGCCGCTGGACGTCTGCTGCTTCGCGAACTGGGTTGGATGCTTCTGCTGCCTGATCGTCGGCTTCGCGAGCTTCTGCGTTCGCACTGTTCTCTTCGAGGCTCTCGGGTTGCGCGGCATCGGATTGTGCAACATCTGCAGGCGCGTCGTCCTGCGGCATCAGCGGACCAGCTTCGGGACAGATCCGCTCCTCCAAATCAGGGACAAGTTCGGGCAGCAGCGCTGTCTCCTCCGAGGTGGAGGAAGCGGCGTCCACAGCGTTCGCAGCTTCGGCAGCGTTCGCGGCGAGGGCTTCGGCGGCCGAGTCGGCCTGCTCGATGGCGGCGTTCTCCTTGGCGGAGGCCAAATCGGCCAGCACGACCTCCTTGAGCAGTTGCGATATCTGCTCCAGCGTGATTGGCTCTTCGGCCGCGTAGATAATGGCCTCGACTTTTGCTTTCAAACTCATCGTGACTCGCTTGTCAGGAAACTTTAATATGGCCGGCACTTATTGCCAGTCGTCGCGCACGGCCGTGCCGCCCTCATCCACCAGCCGGTCAAAGCCAATGGATTTTTTCAATACGACCTCGCCGAAGACATCATCCTGCCGGCAGACTACGGCCTGCAAGCGGATCATCTCCAGGATTGCAAGGAACGCGGAGATCAGCGCGGGGCGAGCACGCAGGTGCCGCAGCAGTTGCTTGAGCCGGATCGGACGGTCTTCCACCATCAGGCGGCGGCGCACGTAATCGATCATCTGCGCCACGGTCACCGCGTCTTCGTCAAACTGCAGGGTTGGCCGGTTCTTGGCGCGCTCCAGAATCTGCTGGAAGGTCTTTACAAGATCAATGACATCGGCGGCCAGTTCCGGCTCGGTGCCCTCGGCGTCGCGGAATTCCTTGAGCGCGGGATTGGTGAGTACGGCTTCTTCGAGTTGCTGTTTCTGCAATAACATCTGCGCTGCTTGCTTGTAGCGTTCGTGTTCGAGCAGCCGATTGACCAGTTCCAGTCGCGGATCCTGTTCGTCGGCGGGCGCGTCGGGATCGCGTGGCAGCAGCAGCTTGGACTTGATCTGGATCAGCAGCGAAGCCATGTAGATGAATTCCGCCGCCAGATCGAGATCGAAGTTGCGGATGTGCTCGACATAGGCCAGATACTGCGCGGTGATCTGCGCGATGGGGATGTCGTAGATGTCGATGTCCTGCTTGCGAATCAGGTCCAGAAGCAGGTCGAGCGGGCCATCGTAAACACTGCCGACGCTGACAGAAAATGGAAAAATATCGGCGAGATCGGGCGCGGCTTTATTGGGCGCAGACTGGCGCGCGTCTTGCCGGGCGGCCTGGGCCGGGGCCGGTTTCTTCGCCGGGGGAGTGGTGGGGTATTCGCTCATCGGCTACTCCCCGGAGTTCTCCGGCGGCTGGTAGTCCAGCGACATGCGCATGGACTCGCGCACCTCGACCAGGGTTCGGTCGGCGGCGGCTCGCGCCTTGGCGGAGCCGGCTTCTAGGATATCCCAGGCAAGCCTCGGATTGCTCTCGTACTGACGGCGGCGCTCCTGGATCGGGTTCAGCATCGAGACGATGTTATCCGCGACCCAGCCCTTGCACTCAATGCATCCGATGGCGGCGGTGGTGCAGCCTTCGCGAACCTTGGCCATGGTCTCGGCACTGCTGAATATCTTGTGCAGATCGCCGACGGGACATATATCGGGATTGCCGGCATCGGTGCGGCGGACGCGGGCCGGATCGGTCACCATTGTCTTCAGCTTCTTGCGCACCTCTGGCTCGGGCTCGCTGAGCAGGATGGAGTTGCCGTAGGACTTGGACATCTTGCGGCCATCGGTGCCGGGAAGCTTGGCGGCAGGCGTCAGCAGCGGCTGCGGCTCGGGGAAGACCGATATGCGCTTGTCGTCACTCGTCGTCCCCGGCATCGTTCGGTCCAGCGGAAAGCGGCGCTCGGCATCGAGCCAGTAGAACTGGTTGAAGCGGCGTGCAATCTCGCGGGTGATCTCCACGTGGGGAACCTGATCCTCGCCGACGGGAACGTAGGAGGCTTGGTACATCAGGATGTCGGAGGTCATCAGCACGGGATAGCCGAGGAATCCGTAGGTATTGAGATCCTTTTCCTTGAGATTCTCCTTCTGCTCCTTGTAGGTTGGGACGCGCTCAAGCCAGCCCAAAGGAGTCATCATGGAGAGCAGGAGGTGAAGTTCGGCGTGCTGCGGCACGTGCGACTGGATGAATACGGTCGCCTTCTCGGGATCGAGTCCGGCGGCGAGCCAGTCGAAGGCCATTTCAAGAATATTGGACTTGACGCGCGAGGTGTCGGCGTAATCGGTGGTGAGAGCGTGCCAATCGGCAACGAAGAAGAAGCAATCGTATTCGTTCTGGAGCCGGGTCCAGTTCTGCAAGGCTCCGACGTAGTGGCCAATGTGCAGTTTGCCTGTCGGTCTCATGCCGCTGAGTACGCGGCGGTTCACAGCTTGTTTTGCTTCTACCGGCATCCGTTTCTCTCTCGGGGAATCCTTCGGAAAAGTGGCGAGCCTGAACGGCCAAGCCTCGGGGCGCAGACACAATTCGGCCCAGCGCCAGAAAAGCTCTACCACATGCCCGAAACCTTGATACTAACATGTCGGAGGCGAGAGTTCCCGCCGCCGCGAAGGCCGGAAGTTGGTGAGATCGGAAAGCTGAGGAAGCTGCGGCGAGAAGCAAATCAAAGGCGGTGCACCCCTCCCCCTATATTTCCTGCTAACAATTTGAAAACAGGATGGTTACAACCGACTCTGCTGCTTTGTGTGCTTCTGTCCACCTACTTCCAGAATAACAAGATTGAAAGGCAATTTCATCACTTGGCGAAAAACCCTATATGCTCTGGAATCATAAACTTGTGAGGAATGGTGAAGATTTTTTGCTTGACAAGTTGCAGAATGGGAGCGTTTTAGGAGGTAAAAGTGCGCGTTTGGGGAGAATTCGCGACGATTTGGGGGCGATTGAGGACAGGTGGTTTTCGGCTGATTGCACTATGAGTGGTGCGATTTATGGGAAACGATTGGCGAAAAGGTTAATCGTTGGAAACGCACATTTTACTGATAAGGTAATCGTTTCGGGATGTGGCGAGGATTGCCCGGATTTGGTTACCTTGCGTGACCCAGTTGATTCGTTCTTGCGGAGTTCGTAGTTGGAGGGCGGAGATAACAGAACCCGCCAGGTGGGGGCGGGTTCTGCTATGAGACGGGCAAATGAATAGATGAATCCATCTTAGCCAGAATTATGTTCGCATACAGTGTTTCAATTTCGCTCTACTGCTTCTTCTTTGAGGAGAAAGAAGCGCGCTGCAGAACTTTTTCACAGTTTGACGCTTCGTTGGAGCGTCTTGGCTGCTGATACACAAGATAGCGATTTTCGGGCCGGGATGATGTGATTTTTCTCACAAGCGAAAGTGATTTTTGACGTATTGGCCCTGCTTTTAGGGCAGAACTTTCCAGTTCTGTCCGGGGGCTGCTATCCTTTGAGGACGGATCAATCTCAGTTCACATTTGGGGAGCACAGTTAGATGGCAAATAGCCTCGAAGGGCGCGTGGCCGTGATCTTCGGTCTGGCCAACAAGCGCAGTATCGCCTGGGCCATCGCCCAGAAGCTGCACGCCGCAGGCGCGCAGGTGGTGGTCACGTACCAGAACGAGCGGCTTCGCGAGGAAGCCGAAGCGATGATCGCCAGCTTGCCCGGCACACGCGGATTCCAGTGCGACGTGAGCAAGGACGAGGAGATTACCCGCGTCTTCCAGCAGATCGGCGAGCAGTACGGGGGCAAGATTCACACCCTGGTTCACTCGGTGGCCTTTGCTCCGGCCGAGGATTTGAAGGGCGACTTCCTGCAGACCAGCCGGGAGGGCTTTCGCATTGCGCACGACATCAGCGTTTATTCGCTGATCGCACTGGCGCGCGGCGCCGCGCCGCTGATGACCGAGGGCGGCAGCATCATCACCTTGAGTTTCATCGGCGCCGAGAAGGTAATGCTAGGCTACAACGTGATGGGCGTGGCCAAGGCGGCGCTGGAAGCCAGCGTGCGCTATCTGGCGGCATCGCTTGGCCCCCGTGCGATTCGCGTCAACGCGATTTCGGCCGGGCCGATCAAGACGCTGGCCGCGCGCGGTATCGGCAGCCTGACGGAGATTCTGAAGTTTGTCTCCGACCGCTCTCCGCTGAAGCGCAACGTGGACCCGGCGGAAGTCGGGGATACGGCGGTCTTCCTCGCCAGCGACGGCGCGGCGGGCATCACCGGCGAGGTGATCCACGTCGATTGCGGCTATCACGTGATGGGGTACTAGCGGAAATTCGCGACGGGTGCGGCTTGGCGGAAAAGCAAGAGCAACTGCAAAAAGCTGCTGAGGTGGAGTTCATAGGTTCCCAGGTTAACGCCGAAAAGCGTCGGCGCGAACCTGGGGCACCCGACGTTTCTTATTGGTCCGCCGGTGCACGGCGGAGTCATTTCAGAATCAATGTTTATGCCCAGGTGGTCAGGCGCACTTTGCGCTCGTCGTGTTCGACGCGGCGAATGACGATCTCAGCGTCCTTCTGCTGGAGGATGCGCGGAAACTTCTCGCCCCACTCGATCAGCAGCACGTTGCGCTCATCGGCCATGAGATCTTCCAGGCCGAGAGAGTCCACTTCGCCGGGCTTCTCCAATCGGTAGAGGTCGATGTGGAAGACTTCCTTGTCGGGGCCGTGGTACTCGTGAATCAGGGTAAAGGTGGGGCTGGTGACATCGTCGGCCTCGGCGGCGCCGAAGCCTTCTGCTATTCCCTTGACGAGTGTGGTCTTGCCCGCGCCGAGATCACCACGCAACAATACCACGTGCGCATTCCGGAGCAGCGGCGCGAGCTGGCGTCCGAGCTCGACGGTATCATCGGCGGAGTGCGAAGTAAAATCGCGCGTCATTGCCCGCATCATAGCATCGCGGGCAGGAATGCGGGCGCGTAATACGTCAGCAGAGGCGAATGTTTTTCGTCTTGGCGCGCTGCCGCATCCTGCGGAACGCCAGCGGCAGAAAGCGCAAGAGGTCGGTTGCAACTAGGGCTTCCTGGCCGATGGACTCGCCGGCAGCGTCACCCGCCAATCCATGGAGGAAGACGGCAGCCCGTACGGCTTCCTCGATGCGGGAGGGGAACTGGGCGACGGCGCCGGCAATCATTCCCGTGAGGATGTCGCCCGTCCCGCCGGTCGCCATGCCGGGATTCCCGGTGGCGACCACCCAGACCTCACCATTGGGATAGGCTACGACGGTGCGAAAGCCCTTCAGGACCAGGATGCAACGGCGACGGCGCGCGAATTCGCGGGCGGCCGCGACGCGGTTGGCTTGAATCTCGGCGACGCTGCTGCCGGTGAGGCGAGCCATCTCGCCAGGGTGAGGAGTCAGAATCAAGGCCCGGCTGCCACCTTGCAACACCTCGGGCGAGGCGGCAAAGGCGTTGAGTCCGTCGGCGTCAAGCACGACGGGACAACGCGCGCCTTTGATCAGGCGGTGGACGAAGTCGGCAACGCCGGGGCGCTGCGATAGGCCGGGGCCAATGGCGAGGACGTTGCGGGACTTGGCAAGTTCGAGGCAATGCGCCGCATCATTGGGAACAACGTTCGGGGCGGGGACAGCGGCGGGAACGGCTGCCTCGCCGAGCGGTTCGGTCATCAACTCGGGGGCAAAAGCGGCAACGGCGGGGAGCACGGAGGCCGGGGTTGCCACGGTCACGAGTCCGGCGCCGGTGCGCAGGGCCGCCATGCCGCACATGGCGGCGGCTCCGCTCTTACCCAGCGAGCCGGCGACGACGAGGACGTGGCCAAAGCGGCCCTTGTTGCTATCCAACGCGCGCGGGGCGAAGAGAGCTGAAACCTCTTGCGGGGTTACGGCATGGAGATTCTGCGCGGAAACGATGGCAATCTCCGGGGTTCCGATGGGGGCGACGACGATCACACCGCGAGTCAAGGAAGCAAACAGGTGAGCAGGCTTGGGAGCGGTGAAGGTAATCACGGCGCTGGAGCGGCAGACCAAGGCGCCAGGATCGGCAGCGCTGGTTGCATCGGCATCCGTGCCGGAGGGGAGATCAACGGAGAGCACCGGCGCCGATGATTGATTGATGGCGGCAATGGCGGCGTCGGCCAACGCTTGCGCGGGCGAGGCGTCCTGGCGCCGCTGGTAACCGGTGCCGAAAATTGCATCGATGATGAGGTCGGCACCCGCCAGACTGCGCTCGTACTCGCGCACAACTTCGTCGGCACCGCGGATGGCGACGGGACGGAGAGGAAGGCGCGTCAGCATGTTGGCGGCGTCGGCTTTCAGCCCCTCGGGCGGACCAAGCAGCAGAACCTCGACGACTTTGCCGGCTGCGTGCAAACGGCGGGCGGCGACAAAGCCGTCGCCGCCGTTATTCCCCCGGCCACAGACCACGGCGATGCGGTTGGCGGCCGGCCAATGCTCGCGCGCAAAACTGGCTACCGCGCTGCCTGCGTTCTCCATCAGAGCCAGGGAATGGACGCCATGATTCTGACTGGTGGCGCGGTCGATTGCAGACATTTCGGCGGCAGTGGTGATTTTCACTTTTTCACTCCGGCCAAGGCTTCCAACTCCCGCAATTTGGAGGGTTCTCCCATCACAATGAGATGATGGCCCGCGTCGAGAAGAGCATCCGGCGCAGGACTATACTTCATTGCCTCGCCTTCGCGCTTAATGGCAAGAACGGTTATGCCGAGATCGCGGCGGATTCCCGAGGAGCGCAGACTCTGGCCCACGTAGGCCGAGGAGGGATCGATGGTCAGCTCCTCCAACTCTAATCCCAGCTCGGAGCTGCGCTGCAGTGCCACTTCGATAAATGTGATGACGTTGGGGCGGAGGAAGGCCTCGGCGATGCGAAAGCCGGCGAAACCGTAAGGTGAAACCACCTGGTCGGCTCCGGCTGTACGCATGTGTTTCTCGGCGCCCTCTTCGCTGGCGCGGGCGATGATCTTGAGGGTTGGGTTCAGACTGCGCGCGGTCAGCACGACATAGGTATTGGTAGCGTCGGTGGTGGTTGCGGCCACCAGTCCGGCGGCCTGGTCGATGCGCACGGCGAGCAGTTGGGCTTCCAGGGTCGCATCGGCATGGACGACCAGCCAATTGGTTTCGGCGTGAATTCGCGCGGCTTTGACCTCGTCGCTTTCCAGGATGACGAACTGCGCCGGCTTGCTCTCCAGTTGACGAGCCACGGCGCGGCCCACGCGTCCGGCACCGCAGATGATGTAATGCCCACTCAACCGCCCGATCTCGCGTTCCATTCTTCGCCTGCCAAAGAGATTGTTGAACTCAAATTCCAGTAACGCCTGGCCCAACGCCCCCAGGATCAAAAATACCAGTCCGACACCGGCCAGGATGATGGCGACATTGAAGTATCGGCCAACCGGCGAGAGCGGGTGCACCTCACCGTAACCGATGGTGGTCAGGGTGGTGAGCACCATGTAGAAGCCGTCAAACCAGCTCCAGTGCTCGATATAGTGAAAGCCCGCCGTGCCTATGATTCCGACGCAAAGCAACGCGGCCGATAAGGATCTTACATTTCGCAGTGCTCGCATAAGTGCTCTGGCGGCGATTGTACGCGAAAATCGGGGAAGAAGAGCGAGAAGAGCAACGGCGGAGTCAACAGCAAGGGCTGGCGGAAGTGCCCTCGGAGGCGGTGGGGAGACTTGAGCTGGGCAGGGGCCCTTCGCTGGCGCTCAGGGTGACACGATAAGAACAGGGTGAATAGCAAAGGCAACCGCACCGACAAAAGCAACGGCAACGGCAAAGTCAACTGCCCCACTCTAGCCGCAAAAGAGGCGGCTAGAATGGGGCCACTCGCCCGAATCAGGATCGATGGTTGGTCGGAGCTAATCGGACGAGACGACGGAGGCGGCAGCGGCGGCTTGGACCTTGCTGTGGTGACGGCCGTAGGTGAAGTAGATCACCATTCCGATGGCGAGCCAGACGATCATGCGCATCCACGTCTGCCAGGGGAGGAAGACCATCATCAACAGCGAAACCAACATGCCCATGATGGGGACAAAGGGCACCAGCGGCGTCTTGAAGGGGCGCTGCAGGTGGGGCTTGCGGACGCGCAGAATCCAGATGCCAGCGCAGACGATCACAAACGCCAACAGGGTTCCGATGGAGACCAGTTCGCCCAGCACGCCGATGGGAACTACGGCGGCGAAGCAGGCGACGAAGATGCCCACGACAATCGAAGACTTCCAGGGGGTGCGGAACTTGGGATGGATTTCTCCGGCCCACTTCCACAGGAGGCCGTCGCGCGACATCGAATAGAAGACTCGCGACTGGCCGAGCAACATGACCAGCATGACCGTGCTGAGACCGGCCAGCGCGCCGGCGTTTACGACGTAGCTGCCCCAACGCACGCCGGTTTCGCGGATTGCCAGGGAAACCGGCGCCCCGACATTCAGGCGGGTGTAATGCACGGTTCCGGTCAACAGGAACGAGACCAGGATGTACAGAACGGTGCAGATGACCAGCGAGCCGAGAATTCCGATCGGCATATCGCGCTGCGGATTTTTGGCTTCCTGTGCCGCGGTGGAGACGGCGTCAAAGCCGATGTAGGCGAAAAAGACGACGCCGGCGGCGCGGATCACGCCGCTCCAGCCATAAGCCGGCGGCACGAAGGGATGCAGGTTGGCGATGGTCTGCGGTTGATGATGGAAGACGTATCCGGCAGCCACGGCGATGAAGGTTACAACGGCGAAGAGCTTGACGAAGACGATGGCGGTGTTGAAGTTCGCCGATTCCTGGATGCCAACCACAAGGATGGTGGTGACGACGAGGATGGCGAGAAAGGCGAGCAGATTGAAGGCCGCCGTGGCGTGAGGCAGCGAGGCAAGATCGATCCCCTTGCCCGCCAGGGTGACGGCCGGCACCCAGCGATGATCCAACAGCACCCAGACCGAGCCGGGGGTATCGCAGATCTGCGGAGGGAGATTGATGCCGTAATCCTGGAGGAAGGCAATCAATGTGCTGCTCCAGCCCGAGGCGACGGTAGCGGCGCCGAAGGCATACTCCAGGATCAGATCCCAACCGATGATCCAGGCGAAGATTTCGCCCAGGGTGGCGTATCCGTAAGTGTAGGCCGAGCCTGCGATGGGAATCAGCGAGGCGAATTCGGCGTAACACAAACCGGCGAAGGCACAGGCGACGCCGGCAAGAATGTAGGAGACGACGATGGCCGGTCCCGCGTAGCGCGCCGCAGCCGAGCCGGTGAGCACAAAGATTCCGGCGCCGATGATGGCACCGACGCCCAACATGATGAGGTTGACGGGACCGAGGACGCGCTTGAGGCTGTGCTCGCCCTTTTCACTGGCCTCGGAGAGCAGCATGTCCAAGGGTTTGGTTAGCAACAGCTTCGACATTAGTGATCGTTCTCCGGTCGAAAAAAGTACGGAACCGTTATTGAGTGGGAGCCACGCCCGCCGGAGTTGGCCCTCCACGACGCGACCACAAAAAATATACCGGGATGCCAAGCAGGACAATGACTAGGCCCGGCCATGTGTACTGCGGCTTATAGAGCAACAAGACTACATCAATAAACAACGCCATCACAATGTAGATGGCGGGTAGCCAGGGGTAGCCCAGGGCGCGGTAGGGACGCGGGACATCGGGACGGGTGCGGCGCAGAACGAAGAGGCCGACCAGGGTGAGCACATAGAAGAGGAGCACGGCGAAGATGGTGTAGTCGAGCAACTGGCCGTAGCTTCCGCTGAGGCACAGAACACTGGCCCAGACGGCCTGCACGATGAGCGAGAGGTGGGGAGTCCTGAAGCGCGGGTGGAGACGGCCTACGGAATGGAAAAAGAGTCCGTCGCGGGCCATGGCGTAGTAGACGCGCGAGCCAGCCAGAATGAGTCCGTTATTGCAGCCGAAGGTGGAAACCAGGATTGCCAAGGCCATCAACTTGGCCCCGCTCTGCCCCATGATCTGCTGCATGACGGCGGTGGCGACGCGGTCTTCCGAGGCGTACTGGATACCGCGACCGACGCTGGTCATCGAGTGCGGCTCGCCCCAAAGTGGAAGCACCAGCAGATAGATGAAGTTGACGGCAATGTAGAGGAGGATGACGGCGCCGGTTCCGATGGCAAGCGAGAGGGGCAGATTGCGCTGCGGGTTGCGGACCTCTCCGGCGGTAAATGTGACGTTGTTCCAGGCGTCGGCGGAAAACAACGAACCGACCTGCGCCACCGCGACGACGGTGATGGTGGAGACCAGCGCGGTGGCTCCGGTGACTCCGATGGGAATCCTGTGCAGCGTGCCCAGCCCGGCGTGGAGCCAGAAGTGGGCGCCAAAGTTTGCGCTGAGCGCCTCCGGCGTACTGCCAACCCAGACGCCGAGGAGGATGAGCGCCAGCAGCCCGGCAACCTTGGCGGTAGTGAAGACAACCTGCACGAAGGCTCCGGTCTTGACCCCGAAGATGTTGACGATTGAGAGCAAGACGATCATGGCAATCGCAACCAGGTTCTGGGTGTTCAGGCCCACATCCATGTTGCCCAGCACCATGGGGCCAAGATGAATTGCAGGCACCTTCCAGAGGTGGACGATCCAGTTGGAGGAGGAAACCGACGGGAGCCAGACGCCAAGAAACTTGCCGAAGGCCACGCCAACGGCGGCAATGGTGCCGCACTGAATGACCAGAAAGAGGGTCCAGCCGTAGAGGAAGCCCCACAAGGGGCCGAGCGCCTCGCGCAGGTAGACGTACTGGCCGCCGGCCTTGGGCATCATGGCCGCTAGTTCGCCGTAGGAGAGCGCGGCCACGACGGTCATAAAACCGGCGACCAGCCATGCCGCAATCAGCAGGGCGGGCGAGTCCACGGTGCGCGCCATTTCGGCGGCGACGATGAAGACGCCGGAGCCAATCATGGAGCCCATGACCAGGGTGGTGGCGCTGGTAAGGCCGAGGCCTTTGACGAATTCCTGATCCTGACCGGGATGGGCTTCCTTCACAAGCTGACTCACCGCTCTCCTTGACCCGCACGAACACTGCCCAACTCAAGCCAACAGAGGGCTTGAATGGGCCACCCGCCGGTTGCACAGAACTCTACATTATCAGGACATCATCAGACGGAAAAATTCCTTCGCCGATTCACGCGGGGAGTGGGAAATGTCTCCGATAACGGCGACCGCGTCGGCGCCAGCTTTGAGAACGGCCTCGGCATTGTCGCGCGTGATGCCACCAATTGCCACCAATGGCAGCGCTAGGCCGGAGTCGTCGCGCAAGCGCCGCGCCTCGGCGAGACCCGCGAGGCCCACCTCCGGATCAGGATTCTGCTTGCTGGCGGTGGCAAAGATGGGACCGATGGCAAGGTAGTTCACGGGCTTGGTCAGAGCCTCGGCCAGTTGAGTGGGGTTGTGGGTGGAGAGACCGATCAGGGCCTTGGCGCCCAGCACGAGGCGAGCGCCTTCGGGGGATAGATCGTCTTGGCCGAGGTGCACGCCGTCGAAGCCGGCAGCCAGGCAAAGGTCGGCGCGATCATTCATGATCAGGGTGATGGCCGGGAGCAGGCGACGCAGTTCGCGGGCTTGCGCCAACAGCTCGCGCGGGTTGAGGCGCTTGGCGCGATACTGCAGAACAGTGCAGCCAGCGTCGGCGAGGGCCAGGGCATGAGCGCAGAGAAATTGCAGCAATTTTCCTGGTTCGCAACTGGCGCTCAAGCTGTCGGCGTCGAGGATGGGATAGAGGATTGGGAGCTTCATAAAAGGGAAACGCGTTGGCCGCAAACTCAACAGGGCGGCACGGGGCCGCCCTGGGATTTTCCTGTGGGGCTACTTCCTCGGCTTCGGCATGAAGCGTTCCATAAACTTGGTATCGAAGTTTCCGTCGATGAAGTCCTGCTCCGCCAGAATGCGCTGGTGCAGGGGAATCGAGGTGTGAATGCCCTCGACGATGAACATGCCCAGGGCGCGGTTCATGCGGGCCAGGGCCTCGGCGCGATCCTTGCCGTGGACGATCAACTTTGCAATCATCGAGTCGTAATAGGGAGGCACCACGCCTTCCTGATATTGCACCGAATCCACCCGGACGCCGATTCCACCGGGCGGGTTGAAGACGGTGATCTTGCCGGCCGAGGGGGTGAATTTCTCGGGATGCTCGGCGTTAATGCGGCACTCGATGGCGTGGCCGCGGGGCACGATCGGCTCGGTGATGATGTCGGAGAGCTTGGCTCCAGCGGCGATCAGAATCTGACTCTTCACCAGGTCCACGCCGGTGACGAATTCAGTGACCGGATGCTCCACCTGGATTCGGGTATTCATCTCCATGAAGGTAAGGTTGCCAGTGTCCTCATCGAGCAGGAACTCGAGCGTCCCGGCATTGAAATAGCCGATCTCCTTCATTGTCTTTTCCAGGAGGGCGTTCATCCGGCTTCGCACTTCGGGCGAGATGGCGGGAGAGGGCGACTCCTCAAGGAGCTTTTGGTGACGGCGCTGGATCGAGCAGTCGCGCTCGCCCAGGCTGATCACGTTGCCGTGCTCATCGGCCAAGATCTGGAACTCGATGTGACGGGGGCGCTCGACGAACTTCTCCATGTAGAGGTCGCCATTGCCGAAGGCAGAGGCAGCCTCGGAGCGCGCGGAATTGAATTGGTGGGACAGTTCCTCGGCCGAACGGATGATGCGCATTCCGCGTCCGCCGCCGCCCGCCACCGCCTTGACGATGACCGGGAAGCCGACCTTCTTCGCCCAATCCAAAGCCTCTTCCTCGGTGGGGATGACTCCGTCGGAGCCGGGAAGGATGGGCACTCCGCAGTCCTTCATCGCCTGCCGCGCCCGGTCCTTCTCGCCCATCTTGCGGATGATCTCAGACGGCGGGCCGATGAACTTGAGGCCGGAGGTTTCGCAGACGTGGGCGAAATTTGCGTTTTCGCTGAGCAGCCCGTATCCGGGATGAATGGCATCGACGTTGGCAATTTCGGCGGCACTGATGACGGCGGGAATGTTGAGGTAGCTTTCCGCCGCACGCGCCGGTCCAATACAAATCGCCTCATCGGCAAAGCGGACGTGAAGTGAGTTGCGGTCGGGCTCGCTGTAAACCGCAACGGCCTTGACGCCCAGCTCTTTGCAGGCGCAAATCACGCGGAGGGCAATTTCCCCGCGATTGGCAATGAGAATCTTCTTGAACATGCGTCAGTGTGCTCCCGCCGGCCCGACCGGCGTTGGGGGTGGCCGCAGCTTTCGGTGTGCGCGGCTCACGGTGCGTTCGCACGAAGGCGCGGTGCGCATCCGTAACGCCGCAGAAAACGGCGGAGCCCGGTGGGGGCTCCGCTGGTTTACTTGGTACGAATCTTGAACAGTGGCTGGCCGTACTCCACCGGCTGACCGTTGGCAACCAGAACATCGACAATCTGTCCGGCCTTTTCCGATTCAATCTCGTTCATCAGCTTCATGGCCTCGACAATGCAGAGCACCTGGCCCACTGCGACGTTGTCGCCGCGCTTGACAAACGGAGGTGCACCCGGAGACGCGGCCTCGTAGAAAGTACCGACGATGGGAGACTTGATGATCTCAACGCCTTCCTCGCTCGCGGTTGCGGGAGCGGCTGCGGCCGGAGCCGACGCAGGAGTTGGATGCGGCGAACCCAGAGCCGGCGCGGGCGCTGGAGAAGCTGCGTAAGATGCAGCCCCAGAAACAACTCCGGAAACACCCGCGGCTATCTGCGGACGCTTGATGCGTATTTTGATATCGCCCCGCTCCAGTTCGAACTCGGCAATATCCTTTTCGACGAGAAACTCGACCAGCTCTTTGATTTCCTTCTGATTCATTGGCCGCCAGAAGCGCCGCGACGTGGCGACGCTGTTATGGATTTAGTTCCTTTTAAAGCTACTTCAGTTCAACTCGATCACTTTTTTACTAACGGGAGTCAACACTTCATACCCACGTTCGGTCACCAGCAGCATATCTTCAATCCGAACGCCGCACTTGCCCGGCAGATAGACGCCGGGTTCGACGGTTATAACCATCCCCGGCTGCAGAACTGCGCCATTGCCCGCGGCCAGCCTTGGCAACTCGTGAATCTCCAATCCTACACCGTGTCCGGTGGAGTGGGTGAAGAACCGATCCAACTTCGCGCGCTTTAACTCGTGCCGCGCCGCCTGATCGACTTCACCGGTGGTGACCCCGGGCCGCACCGCGCTGATTGCCGCCAGTTGCGCATCCAGAACGGCGTCGTACAGTGCACGCGCCTCGGCTGGAGTTTTACCAAGATGGACGGTTCTGGTCATGTCGCTACAGTAACCGTCGAGCACTACTCCGTAGTCTAACACCACGAATCCCGTCGCGGGTAGCTTTGCTCCGGAAGCCACCCCATGGGCAAGCGCCGAGCGCTCGCCCGAAGCGACGATGGTTTCAAATGACATGCCTCCCGCGCCAGCCCTTCTAGCCATGTATTCGAGCTTGGCGGATATGGCGGATTCGGCTACGCCAGGGCGCATCGATCTCAGCAGGGGCCGGAAGAGTTTCGAGGACAGCTCGACGGCGTTGCGTAATGACTCAATCTCATCGGCATCCTTGAGGGCGCGCAACTGCTCCACCGCCCCGGCCAGCCGGATGACTTTGACTCCCTTGCCCAGTGCCTGCTCAAAAGCGTCTGATTGAGCCACGGTGAGGTGCTCGGACTCAATGGCTACCCGCTTGACTCCTGACTTGATGCAAGTTGCGGCCACCGCCGCCAAGGCGCCGCCCTTTGCGATTGAAACGCGGGCGCCTTCCACCTGGGCGGAGGCCTGCTCCGCATACCTTCCGTCGGTGAAGAAGACCGGGCGCGGAGCTGCAAGGAGCACTCCCGCGCTGCCGGTGAAGCCGCAGAGGTAGCGCACATTGGGCAGATGGGTGACTACGAGGGCATCCACCTTCTGCCGGTCCAGCGCCTCGCGCAGATTCTTCCGCCGCACTTGAAGATTCATGGGCATGATTGTACATGCTCCCCAGCAAAGCGGGCTTGCGAAGAAGGCCGCTTTGCGCCGGGAAAGCATAACGAAAGACTAGGTTTGGACAATCTTCGGGGTGATGAAGAAGATCAGTTCATCGGTTTCGGTCTTGACCAGGCGCTCCTTGAATAAATTGCCGAGCCAGGGAATGTTACCCAGCACGGGAGTCTGGGTGGTGCTGACCGAATTGGTGGTCTGGATGACGCCGCCGATAACGACCGTACCACCGTCGGTAACGAGTACCTGAGTAGTGGTCTGTTGTGTGGTCAAAATGTAATTGCCTTGACCGGTTGTGCCGGAAGGCTGGGTGTTCTCCACGTCCACGGTCAGGAAAATGGTGTTATCCGCAGTGATCTGCGGAGTGACGGAGAGGCGCAGGACAGCATCGATATAGGAGACGCTGGAGTTGGTGGTTCCGGTAGAGGCGGTATAAACGGGAAGCTTGACGCCCTGCTTGACCTCGGCCTTCACGTTGCTCTGGGTCACAACGCGGGGACGCGAAAGAATTTTGGCCAAGTTGTGAGTCTCGGCCGCGGTCAGGATCGCATCGATCCCATAAGTTGCAGTGATGTTGCTGAATGAGAAACCAGTTGAGGGGCCGGCGGCGGGAAAGTTCGAGAAAAGAGGCACGGTGCTGGTAATGCCCGAGGGTGTGGTGATGGGGAGCACGGTGCTTCCGTTGGGATTTGCGCCGCCAATCGCGGTGCTGCCATTACCCCAGTTAAAGCCGAGTTGGAAGCCAAGATCCCTGGAGAAGGATCTGGTAGCCGAGACCACGCGCACCTCAATCTCCACCTCCTGGCTCTTCCTGTCCAATTGCGAGATCAGGCGATCAAGGTTGGGCAGCACGCTAGGAATGTCGGAGATGATCAGGGCGTTGGTGCGTTCATCCGCGATCACGTCGCCGCGCGCGGTCAGGAATTTCTTGATGGTTGGGACGACCTGCGGTGCCTTGGCATAGCTGAGGAAGCGCGTAATGGTCTGGCGATCCACGGCGAGCGCGACCGCCTCAGACTGGGCACGACGATCCACCGCCTCCCTGCGCAAGGTGTCGGTGGCCGCGATGCGAAGCACGTTGCCCTGCAGTTCGCGATCCAGGGCATTGTTCTTCAACACGATGTCCAGAGCCTGATCCCAGGGCACGTCGTCGAGCACCAGGGTCACATTTCCCTTCACGTTGGGATCGAGAACAATGTTCAGTCCACTGATCTCGTGAATGAGGCGGAAGAAATCCTTCAGATCCACGTCCTTCAGATTCACCGAGATCGGCTCGCCAGTGTATTTGCCGGCAGAAGGAGAAAGCGGCGCAGTGGTCGATGGGGCGGAGGCCGATAGGGCGGGGGTCGATGGGGATTGCTGCGGGGCCGGTGAAGTTAGGCGGGCCATCTCGACCGCAGGCGGAGCGGGCTTCGGCGAAGTTACCGCCGCAGCGACGGTCGGGGCTTTGGGCTCGACCACAGGCGCCTTGGGCCCGGATGTCTGTTGATCTGGAAGCTGCGAAGGGGCGCTGGCCGACGGCTTTGCGACGGCGACGGTGGCGGCTGGTTGCTCGGGGGCCGGTGGATTCAGGCGGGCCATCTCGACCGCAGGCGGAGCGGACTTCGGCGAAGTTACTGCCGCAGCGACGGTCGGGGCTTTGGTTTCAGCCGCAGGCGCTTTGAGCCCGGAGGTCTGTTGATCTGGAAGCTGCGACGGGGTGCTGGCCGACGGCTTTGCGACGGCGACGGTGGCGGCTGGTCGCTCGGGGGCCGGTGGATTCAGGCGGGCCATCTCGACCGCAGGCGGAGCGGACTTCGGCGAAGGTACTGCCGCAGCGACGGTCGGAGCTTTGGTTTCAGCCGCGGGCGCTTTGGACTCAGCCAGAGGCGCCTTGGGCCCGGATGTCTGTTGACCGCGAAGCTGCGAGGTGTTGGCCGCTGCCACCGCGAGGGTCGACGCCGGACGCGTGAATGATGCGTTTGCCAGTGCTGCGTGAGTCCCCAGATCATTGCTGCCGGGACTCGTGCGGCCTGCCGCGCCGGGTACAACGACCGAGGCCAGGGCCGGGGCTGGGGCCGGGAGCGGCGACAACACCGCGGCGGGGGCGTCGGTCTTGACCCGCACAATGACTTGTTTGTCCGAAGGCACCACATCGAAGGCGCGCGGGCCGCTCAGGTCGATCACAATGCGAATGATGGGAGGCTCGGATTGGAAGCGGCCCACACGAACCTGGAGCACGTCCTTGGTATGCACCGTGATATTTCTGACGGACGGTTTGAGCACGGCATTGCTGAAATCCAGCACCAGGCGATCGGGATCCTTCAGCAGGAATGAACGCGCGGAATTGGGGCCGTCGATGACGATGTCCAGCGTGCCTTGTCCCTGGCGCACGCTGACATTGCGAATGGTGGCGGGAGTAGTCGCGGTGGCAGCCGCATGGGGCTGGGCCGGAAGCGCGGGGGGGCGCACGCCAGGAGGCGCGGGGGCGGCTACTTGAGCCGTCTGAGGCATGGCGGCACTCTTCGTGGCGTTCGCCGTAACGTTCTTGGCTGCGCTCGTCGTGACCTGCACGGGCAGTCCCGGAGCCGGACGCGACGGAATGGCCGTCTCGGCCAGCGCAGGTTTGGGCGCAACGGCGGCGTGTGCGGCAGGCAAAGATGGAGGCGCGGCGGCAACGGAGGCAATCCGTACTGGAGAAGGCGGCGTGGTGGGCCCGCCACTGCTCAACTGGATCTTCAGACCATCACTCTCATCGTTCACATTGGCGGTCACGCCGTCGCCTAACTCCAGTTCAATGCGGGTGACTTCGCTGCCCGAAGCGCTGGTGTAGGTGGAGAGTTTGTATCCCTTCAGCGCCGCCGAATTCACTGCGGCGGTGTGATCCACTGCGGGAGCCGCGGTTACGCCGGTCAGGTCCACGAGCATCAGGTGCTCGTCCGGCCTGTACTCCTTGTGGGCATACGAACCGGTGGTGCGCAGGTTGACGGTCACCGCGTTTGCGGTTGGCGTCACCTGCACTGAATTCAGTTGTGAAGCCGCCGTCGCCGTCCCGGCGCAGAACAGCGCCATGAGTGCTGCCGTCAACAGTCGCTTTAACCTCATCGTAACTCTCCCCGCGTTGCCTGCTGCCAGGCTTCGCGCGTCCCTGCCGGTGACTTGCTTTCCAATTTCCGGGCTCATCTTCGCACCTTCACAATTGCTTCCATTGCCGGTATGCGCTTAAAAAACCGCAGGCATCACGCCGAGCTTCTTGGTAACTTCGCGCGTCACTGGCCGTCCCACGGCATCGGACGAGCGTTCACGCAAAACGATCGCATCGCTGGTGATCCTCTCCACCGCGCCATCGGCCAGGGGATCGTTTTCACGCAGAAAGTAAGTATGTTCTCCATTCACCACGACGGCGATAAAACCGCTGGGGGAATGGACCACGCCACGCAGACCGACCTCGCCGACGAGGAGGCATTGTCTGCCGGTGCCAGAGCAAGTGGCGACTTCGTGGACCCGCTCCACAACTGGACTGACGAAGGGATCGCGCCGCGCTTTGCCGTGCTTTGGCTTCGCGCCCGACGCCACCTCCGTGCCGGCAGAAGCTCTCCTCTTCCACCTCGGCTTGCCGACGGAGGATTGCGCCACGGACCTGGCAGACGGCTTGCGCGCGGGCCTCACCGCCGCCGCAGGCTTGGCGGGCGATGGAAGCGGCTTGCCTGGGGCCTGACCTGAGGGCACTGCCGCGTTCTTTGACGACGCGGCATTCGCCACACCGGGCGCCACACCGGGCTTCGGCGCAAGCGAGGGCTTGGCCGCAACCGGGGGACTCACCGGCTGTTTTTGCGGCAAAGTTTGTGCCCATGCAGTTGCTCCAAGCCACAGTGCCAAAATCAACTTGCTGCTCTTCATCGCCCCTCCTACTTCTTTGCGGCGGCGGGCGGCGGTCCGCCCTTGGAAGTACTGTAAAACGTCGTCAATAAACAATTGGCGGATACGGTTTCATCGGGCGACCACTTATAGGCATTTTTCACCGATGACTTCCCGCCCTTCAATGCGCCCATGGTGAGTTTGGAAACATTCACGATCCGTTGCACCTTCTGCAGGCGGTCATAGAAATTCAACACCGAGTAGTAGGGCCCGTCCACGTCGACATCGATGGGAACCTCGACGTAGTACTCTTTTGACGTGGTGTCCTTGGGAGTGTAGCGGCGAACTTCGACCCCGGCGGCGGAGGCTTCGTTGTCCACCAAGGTGATGAAGGTCGGAACTTCTGCTTCGTCGGGCACGACTTTGCGCTGTTCCTCCATCTTGGCCTTCAAGATTTCTGTCTGCGAATTCAATTCCGCCAGCTTGGTCTTGTACGGGGTCAAGCGCGCAACTTCGGCCTGTTTGCTCTTCAGTGTCAGCGCATCCGTCTCATTTGCCTTGGCTAATGGTTGAAGCGCGAACAGATACGCTCCGCCCGCAAGCAGAAGGATCACCAGCGCCGTTAATCCGATTTGGGCCACATAGGGCAGTTGCTTGAAGCTCACCATGACCTTTTAAGCCTTCGTCTTTTCGCACAACAGACTGAAACTGAATGTTTGCATCTTCTGTGTGCCTTCCTGAACTGTCTCGTGCAACTGCACATTCTTGAAATACCCGGAGGTGCGAAGATTCGTCATCAGGCGGGCGACCGCATTGGGCCCCAGCGCGACGCCATCCAAAGACACGCTTGCGCCATCGTCCTTCATGCTCAACAGCCAGACTCCGTCGGTCTTATCGACGGTGTCACTGACGCTGGCCAGCAAAGGAACCGGGCTCGCCTGCGAGGCGCGCAACTGGTCGATGATGTCAAAGCGCCGCTTGAATGCGTCGAATTCCTTCTGCCGCTCCAGATACGCCTGTTTCACTTTGTTCATCGAGGCAATCGACTTGGTGGCCTCGCTGAGTGCAACTTGCAGCTTTTCATGCGTGCTTTGCAACTTCAGGTAGTACAGGTAGAGTCCCGCGCCGGCCACAACCACGATCGCCAGGCCGGCAATCACCGGAGAAGGACCGTCGGTAGTGAGCTGCGGCATGGTGAAGAGCCGGGTCTTCTTCGCTTTCTTCGGCTTTGCCGTGGCGAGCAGATTGATCCGGATCATAGTTTTTCAAAGCTCCTGAGGGCCAATCCCACGGCCACTGCCAGTTGCGCCGCATTGCGCTCGATCAGGTCCGCGCCTTCGCCGATCGGAGGTATGATCTTGAGAAATGGATTCATGGGATCGACCGGGATGGAAAACTCCTGCCGCAGAGCCTCCACTAATCCTGGAACCTGCGACGAGCCGCCGGCAATGTAAATTCGCTCGATGTGTTCACCGCTGGCGGTAGCACGGAAGAAATCGAAGGTCTTCTGAATCTCAAGCACGATGATCTCGGTCACCTGCTGCAGAATCGGCAGTTTGGCGTCTTCGCTGACCGTCCCGACCTGTTTGCCCAGCTTCAATGCTTCGGCATCATCAAAACTCAGATCCAGTTCCTTCTGCAGCGAATCGGTGTACTGGTTTCCACCCACGCTTACATCCCGAGTGAAGAGCGGGATCGCGCCTCGGATGATGTTGATGTTCATCACGCTGGCGCCAATGTTGAGCAGCGCGGTGGTGGAGTTGGGAGCCGGGTCGTAGTTGTATTCGAAGCAGTTCTGCAGGGCGAAGGCGTCAATGTCAACGATGGCCGGCTGCCGCCCGGAGAGTTGCAGGGCGTTGGTGTAATTAAGAATCTTATCCTTCTTCACGGCGACCAGCAGAACATCGATGGTCGGACCACCGAGGCTTTCACTGAGCACCTGATAGTCGACGTTGACATCGTTCATATCGAACGGGATGTACTGCGCGGCCTCGTTGCGTACGGCTTCGCCCAGTTCGGGTTCTTCCATGGCCTGCATCGAAATCTTTTTCACGATCACGGAATGGCCGCTGACGGAGGTGGCCACCTGTTTGGCTTTGAACGCGTGCTCAGCAAAGATCTTGCTGATGGCGCTGGCCACGCTGCCGCTATCGACGATCATGGAATCGACGACGATGTCGCTGGCCAGAGGCTCCAGGCCCAAATGGCTCACCATGATCTCGCCGCGATTGCGCTGCAACTCGACGGCCTTAATGCTGTTGGAGCCGATGTCCAGACCGACGATCGTTTTTTTCGAGCCAAAACTAAAACCAAACATATAAGGACGCCCTCGTTAGCCGATCGCAGTCGCGCGTAGCGCTCGCGGCTTCTTCTTCAGCGTGCCTTCTCCCCCGCTGCTCTTGCTTTCCATCCAGCGATCCAGCAAGGCCTTCTTGAACTTCCATCGGTTGCCCAGCTTGAAAGCCGGTATCTTGTCTTGGGAGACATACTTGTATAGCGTGTCCGGGCTCACGCCCAGATACCCGGACGCTTGCCGAATGTTCATCACTTCAGGCGAATCGGACATAACTGTTTTGCCCTTTCCAATACCAGAACGCAGCCTGCATCCGCCAATGATCGAATTTCCTGACCCTGCGGCTTCGCGCCGCCGGGCGATCAACCGCGCCCAGGAAGTCGATCTTCCATCAGGCGCGCTGGTGCCTGCGAGGAGAATTCCTCTGCTCTCGGGGGGAATACTACGCGCTGGTTATAGCAGAGTTCAGGGCGGTCAAGTCAACCTCAACTTCCGGCGAAAACCGGAAGATATCCGGCGATATCACCCTATTCCCGCACTGAACCGCCCTCAGTTCGCCATACTTGGTAGCTGATCTGAACATACACCACAAAATGCTGGGGTAGTAATGCAAAGGATGCTGGGCACGACGAAGTTGATTACGAAGGGACGTAAGCTGCTGGAAGTTAGACATGGAGGTAGGGAGTACTTTCTGCTTGTTTACTGGATATGCAAGGGCATCGGCCTTCCGTTTCCTTTGCATACGTGGGCACGTCAGTCCCCTCATAGGGAAGGAGACGATGTACCCAATGATAATAATCGGCGGGAGTTTCCACCCGGTGAAAACGTTCGGATACGGGCGCACCCCTGACCATTCCGCAGCGTCATACGCCAGTCGTACTAGCAGACCTGCCCGCCATTGCGATATGGCGGGCAGGTCGGTTGCGGAAAGCTGCCAACGAAGCGTTTAGTTAGTAGTTCATATCGAACTGCTCCTGATGCAACTGCGCATCGCTTTTCACCAAGACGGGGTGGCCGATCAGTTCTTCCATCTCCTGCAGCCATTTTCCGTTGCTGCCCTTCAACTCCTTGGCGACTTCGGGGTTGACGCGGAGGATGACTTCCTTGCTTTGGACGTGGCGGCGCACCTTGCGCATCTCGACGTAAATCTCGTTGCACACCGTCTGCACCGACTTGACGAAGCCGGTGGCGTCGCAATAGGGGCAGGGGGTGCCGAGGGTTCGCTCGAGCGACTGCTTGACTCTCTTACGGGTGATGGCCACCAGTCCGAAGTCATTGAACTGCAAGATCTTTGACGGGGCGCGGTCGGACTTCATGGCTTCTTCGAGAGCCTGCATCACCTTCTGGCGATTCTTGCGCTCGTCCATGTCGATGAAGTCGACCACGATGATGCCGCCGAGGTCGCGGAGGCGAATCTGGCGGACAATCTCCTTCACCGCGTCGCAGTTGGTCTTGACGATGGTATCTTCCAGGCGTGCGGTCTTGCCGACGTACTTGCCGGTATTGATATCGATGGCCACCAGGGCCTCGGTCTGGTTGATGACGATGTAGCCGCCACTCTTCAACCACACCTTGGACTTCAGGCTCTTGTTGATCTCCTCGTTGATTCCGAACTGCTCGTAGAGCGGTGCGTCCTTGGTGTAGAGCTTGATGCGGCGCACCAGGCTGGGCTGGAAGCGCGAGGCAAAGCGCACCACGCGCTCGTACTCGCTCTCGTTGTCCACCCAGATCTGGGAGAAGTCGCTGGTCACCTGATCGCGGAGAATGCGCTCGACTAGATTCAGATCGTGATAGATCAACGACGGGCTCTTGCTGGACTCGGCGCGGGTGCGAATTTCGGTCCACAGATGCTTGAGGAAGCGAATGTCGGCGCGCAGTTCGTCTTCCTTGATATTGGAAGCCGCAGTGCGGACGATGAAGCCGCCGTGGCCGTTCTCACGCTCGCTGGAAACGATGCGCTTGAGGCGCTGACGCTCCTCTTCGCTGCTGATCTTGCGCGATACGCCGATGTGGTTCACCGTCGGCATGTAGACCAGGAAGCGGCCAGGGAGGGCGATGTGGCTGGTGATGCGTGCGCCCTTCTTGCCGATCGGCTCCTTGGCAATCTGGACCAGAATCTCCTGCCCTTCTTTCAGCAACTCGCTGATGAGAGGCACGGCCCGCGACTGCTGCCGCGGACGCATCCGTCCTCCAGTGCGCGGTGGAGGCGTGCCGCGGCGTGGGCGACGTTCGCGGCGATCGAAGCGCTCGGGGCGCTGGCGTCCAGCCTCGGGGGCGGCTGCGACTTCTGGTTCTTCGCTCTCGACCGGCTCTTCGCCTTCTTCGTCGCCGGCTTCGTCGGCAAGCAGCTCGGATTCCTCAAACTCTTCGCCGCCGAAGTCGTACTCTTCATCTTCCAGTTCGATCTCTTCGCCACTCTCGCGAACCGCGGCGCCGATCTGGGAGCCGCTGCCGTCGTCGAGGGTGTCCTCTTCGGTTTCGTTCTCTTCATAGCGGTCGAAGTGCGCGGCCAGAGCCGGCATCTCGATCTCTTCGGCATCGAGCTCCTCGTGCTCGACGTGACCACCTTCGATCACGAAGCTGCCTAGCTGACTGTCGGATATATTCCCGACTGAAGCTTTGGTCGCGGGCGAGGGCTCGTCGGCAGACGGTTGCCCGGATGCCGCAGACTGGTCTAGCGACGTCGCCTGCTCTTGCAGCTCGGCGTGGGGTGCAGGTTGTTCCTGGGTAGCGCCGAATATCTTTGAAACGCGAGTGCGCCAGGAACGACGGCCCGCAGCGCGTCCCTCGGGCTTGGCTTCGCTGGCCTCAGACCCACTGGGTTCGTTTTCGCCGGGCACCGCTTCGGGAGGGGGCGGCACGGTGGAAACTTCGTCGGGTTGCGCAACTTCGGATTGCGCGATCTCCGCGGCTGCTGCTTCCGCGTCAACCGCTTCGGCTGGCTCCTCGGCTTCCTCGGTCACATCCGCCGCGTGACGCTGGGTGAGGGAGGGGAGACGGCTCACGCCGGAATAGCTCGCGCTGGATAAAGGCTCCTCTTGATCAGTCTGGACGAGAGCCGCGGGTTCGACGGGAACTTCGGCTTCGACCGGAGCGGCGGCTTCTGGCGCTGCGTACTCCGGAGTGGCGCTTTCTGGTAGGGCATCTTCCGGAATAGCAACCGGCTCGATTGGAAGCGCGGCGTTTTCGGGAATGACCGCCGTCGGCTCCAGGGCGGAGACGGGCTCAATTCCGCGATATTTCGAAATCGATTCGCCGGGGAGGACAATCGGCGTGTAGTTTTCCGGTAGAGCAATGCTCTCCTGCTCGCGCGGCTCGCGTTCGCGGTCGCGGCCACCACGGCCACGATCCCGGTCGCGCTCACCCCGTCGTCCACGTCCGCCGTGGTCACGATCACGGTCATGCTCGCGACCACGGGGGTAGCCACGATCCGATTCGTCACTGGCGCTACTGTCGGCGGCGGGTGCGGCGGCCGGGGCTTCACCCTCGGCGCGATTGTATTTCGAAATCGACTCGCCGGGTAGAAGCATGGGGGTGTAGGCGGCGGCCGGCGGTGCGGCGGGCCTGTCTTCGAACTTGTCTTCGGACTTGCCTTGGCCAGCAGCACCGAAAGCCGGAGCCTCGGGGGCTTCGGCCGCGATCTCAGGCTCAATCTCTTCGGTCTCATCCACAGAGCGAGCCAAGCCGTGAACCACCAGGCCGCGGGGCTCGAATCCACGCAGCTCGCGCCGCTTCGGTTCGCGCGGCTCACGCGGAGCAGGGGTGTCAGAGTCGCTTACAGGCTGGGCTTCGCGGGAATCAGCGGCGCTGACGGGCTCCCCTGCCGTGGGATCTGCGACCCCTGGCTGAGCCTCGACGCGGTCGCGTCCACCCCGTCTGCCGCGGCGGCGGCGGCGTCCACGCCAGCGCGGAGCACCAGCATCTTTTCCTTCGCCCTGGGCAGCTTCACCTTTTGTTTCACCCAGGGCGTCCTCGCCTTCGGCGGCGGGCTCTTCCTGGGGCTCCTCGAAATCCTCTTCATCGGCGAGTTGCGGCTCGGCGAGGATCAGACCGTTGGCCTGAGCCAGAGTTGCTCCGGTTACTTTCACATCGCCAAATTCACCGTCTTCGTCTTCGTCCTGGAGTTCCAAGAAGTCGGACACATAGAGAAATGCGTCGCGTTCCAGTCCGATATCGACGAATGCCGATTGCATGCCGGGCAGCACGCGGGTCACGCGTCCTTTGTAGATAGACCCTGCCAGGGTGTATTCGTTTTCACGCTCGAAGTACACTTCGGCGAGTTGATCGTCTTCCACCAGCGCCACCTTGGTTTCATGGGGCGTGGTTGAAACGTACAGTTCCTTGTTCATTTTCGCTCCCGGCCTGCTCGCAGTGAGCAGCCTGTTGTGAGCCGGAGGCACGAAAGCAGGTGGTCAGTTTTGAAGATCAATGCGCCGCACCGCGACCACTGGCTGGTGTGCCAGAGCGCGGAGCGGAGTTCGCCCGCTCGATTGAATTGAGGGGATCATGCGGCCAGTTCCGCCGTGGCGCAATTGCGCCATTCGGGGCTCCGGCTGCGTTTGATGTGAACCTATGCACCGATTCCGTACTCCCCGGATCTATTGATCCGGTCCGGTTGCGCTACGCTTGGGTTTTGTGGCCACTTCTCTCCCGCATTCCCTGAAAAACGTTTCGACTACCGGAATGCCAGATGGGGCCGTTCCCTGCCCTTGCATCGCAGCGCAATTCTTCAATCGTGACCGGCCTGATTGCCTTGTAGCCGGCTTTGCCCTCCCATCGAGGGCTCCATCTCGTGTAAGCGGCCTGGGAATTCCCCCGCCGAAAGCCCCGGCGATCACCGCCGAAGACCCATTCCCGTCGCCTTCTTCTGGCGGCCTTCCTGGGATTTTGCAAAAGACTGTGTTCCGCGCGCCTCGCTTTGAGGCGTTGCGCGGGCGCTACGAAGAGTTCCGTGGTTGCGGGGTCTCCGGGCGCTTCACGCGTCATTCTCTACGCGTCGTTCTACACGCGTCATTCTAGTTTACAAACCGGCGCATGCGGACATTCATCACAATGCCCAGTGCCAGGAAGGTAAACAGGATCGACGATCCCCCATAGCTCATCAATGGAAGTGGAATACCCGTTACGGGCATGAACCCCACCACCATCCCCACGTTTACCAAGACGTGGAACGCCAGCACCGCGACCACTCCCATGATAAGGAAGACTCCGGCCCGGTCCGGCGCCGTTTGTGCGTCATGGATCAGACGCATCAACACCCCAAAGTATAGCAGCATTACCACCAACGCGCCCACAAAGCCATGCTCCTCGCTCCAGGCGGCGAAGATGAAATCCGTATGGGGAACGGGGAGGAACTGTCCCTGGGTCTGGGTTCCCTTGGCCACGCCCTTGCCCCAGACGCCGCCCGAGCCTACGGCCACCAGGGACTGGATCACCTGATATCCCGAGCCGCGCGAATCGGCTTCCGGCGCGACAAAGGTCGAAAGCCGCTCCTTCTGGTAGGGCTTGAGGCCATACTTCCACATCACCGGCATTAAGACGGCCGCGATGAGCACCAGGACAATGCCATGCTTGAGCCTCATGCCGCCCAGAATCAGGGCCATGATCGCGATCGGGATATAGGTCAACGCCGTACCCAGGTCGGGCTGCTTCAATACGAGCAGCATGGGGAAGAGCACAACCAGTCCCGCCTTCACCAGTTCGCGGAAGGGTAGATCGTTGTCGCGGTGCTCGGCGAAGTACTTTGCCATGGTCAGAATCAGAATCAGCTTGACCCATTCGGAGGGCTGGAAGTGGAAGAAATGGAAATCGATCCAGCGCTTTGCGCCCAAGTAGCGCTTACCGAAGAGCAGCACCGCAATCAGGGAGACCAAGCTGAAGCCGTAGAGCCAGGGCACGAATTCCAGCAGCGCCTGATAGTTGATCAGGCTGACCAGAAACATCAGGCAAATTCCGGTCACGATCCAGTACACCTGCTTGATCTGTATCCCCTCGAACTTGGTGTGCAGGGTTGCCGAGTAGATTTCCGAGACGCCCAGCATGCAGATGATCACGACAAAGAGGAGTAACACCCAGTCGAAATCGCGAAAGCGAATGTAGCGGCTCAAGGTAGCTCTCCTGCGCGCGAGAGGGGTTCCGGGAGTGCGGCGACCACTCCGGGAAGGTCTCGCCACGAATGGCGCTTTTGGAGCGGTGCACTGGACTGGGGCGGCGTGGTGTTCTGCGCGAACTGCTCCATGCCCGGCGCGGCTACGGCGCGATGATACTGGCGCGGGACGGCTTGGGTGCGGAAGCGTGCTGCTTGCAGGTGTCCGGAGCCGCTGCCGCCGTCACTCCACAGTCCAGTGACTTCGGTTGGCTTGGCGGCCTGGGCCGGTAGCGGCGAAGGCTGGGGCTTCTGTGGAGTTGCGTCGTCGGAGGGAGGCTTCACGGGCTCCATCGGCCGATGATTCTTTTTGTCGTCATACGCCTTGATAACCAGGGTCGCCAGACGGGCGGCCAGTGCTCCGTGCTCGCCGCCTTCAAACAAAACGCAGACTATGATGTCGGGATCGCGGCGCGGGGTGAAGCCGACAAACCATCCGTTGTCCTTGTAGGCCGCCTTGTTTGACATCTTGGCCTTCATGGCGTTCGAAATCGTCTGAGCCGATCCGGTCTTGCCAGCGATGTCGATGCCAACTTTATGCGCGCTTGGCGCGGTGCCTTCGGGCAGCAAGACCTCGCCCATGGCGTTGGTGATTGTCTCCCAGCCCGCCGGGTCGATGGGTACGTCCTTGGTGTCGGTGTAGTGCAGCGCGTTGCGATAGGTTTCCGGAACCTTATCGGGAAAGACCACGTGCGGGCGCACCAGGTGCCCGCCCATCGAGATGGCGCTGACGGCGCGCATCAACTGGACCGGAGTGGTGGCGACGGCACCCTGCCCGATGCCGACCGAGATCGTCTCTCCGGCAAACCACTTCTGGCGGTAGTTTTTCAGCTTCCATTCTTCGCTCGGCATGACGCCGCTGACTTCCTGGGGAAGGTCAATGCCGGTCTTCTGGCCCATCCCGAAGGCGGTGGCGTACTTGGCAATGCGGGTGATGCCAAGGTGCTCGGCAAGAGTGTAAAAGTAAACGTCGCAGGACTGGTAGATGGCTTTGGTCAGAGTCACTGAACCGTGCGCACCCTTCACCCAGCACTTGAAGTAGCGGCCATAGAAGGACGCGCCGCCGGCGCAGTTGATGTGCAGCGTCTGGGAGATGCCCTCCTGCCAACCGGCCACGCTCATGATGATCTTGAACACCGAGCCTGGGGCCAACTGCGCCTGGATCGCCTTGTTCAACAATGGCTTGCCAGGATCGGTCAGCAGAGCGTTCCATTCCTTGGAACTGATGCGCACGGCGAAGGCATTGGGATCAAAAGTGGGACGGCTCACCATGGCGAGAATTTCGCCGGTTTTGGGGTCCATCGCTACAATAGCTCCGGGCTTGTCGCCCAGTGCCTCTTCGGCGGCGATTTGCAGATCAAGATCAATGGTTAACTGGAGTGGCTTGCCCGGTATCGCCGGGGTATCGCTCAACTCGCCGACTTCTTTTCCCTTGCTGTTGACCAGGACACGCCGCGAGCCATTTTTGCCCATCAGCATATCGTTGTATTCGGCCTCGACACCGCTCTGTCCCACCACGTCTCCGGAGTTGTAGAGCTCAAAGCGGGGATTGTTGAGCATGTCTTCGCTGACTTCACCGACGTAGCCAATCAGGTGCGCCATGAATCCGTTCTTGGGATAGAGACGGCGGTGCACGGTGATGGTGTCGAGCTCGGGGAATTCGTTGCGATGCGATTCGACGAAGGAGAGCTCGTCGGGGGTAATGTCATATTTGATGAAGATGGGCTGATAACCGGGCATGGCCGACAGACGCTTGACCCGCGTCTTCAGGTCGTTGGGGTCCAGGTGCAGTCCAACGGCGATGGCCTGAAGGTTGGCGTCGCTGATCTTGCCCTGCGCGCGCAGCAACAGAGCCGAGAAGGACGGATAGTTATCGACAATGGGACGGCCTTCGCGATCCAGCAGCTTTCCGCGCGGGGCCAGAATGGGAACCTCTTTTACGCGGTTCTGTTCGGCCATGCTGGTGTAGTAGTCCGAGTGCAGAACCTGCAGACGCCACAGCCCAAAGATGAGCAGCAGGAAGATGCCCAGGATGATGTACTGGGTAATCGCCAGACGAATTAGTGGGACTTTTTCTTCGCGACCATACATGAAAGCAATAGCAACCCGGAACTTTGTTCCTAATCTCTGATTTTGAAACGGTTCAACAGCGCAAACAGAAAGACGGCCATGAGTGAGTTGACCACGGCGGCTCCGGCCTCGTGTCCCAGATTGAACTGAATCGACTGCCCCATCAACTCGCGCTCGATGGCCATGAACACGGCTTGATGGATTCCGTAAAACATGAAGGTCAGCAAGAAACGCGAACCTGGATTCTCTACATCAATCCTAATTCCAATTGACGACGCGCCATAGCCCACCAGCGTTTTGGCAATCCCGAAGACGCCGAAAGGGGTGTGAGTCAAGCCGTCCTGGAGCATTCCAATGGCCGCGCCGGTCAGGGTTCCACTCAACTGGCTACGGCGGGAGACGGCAAAAAAGATGGTCAGCAATAATCCGAAATCGAAGACCCGGAAGAAGTGCAACCGCACCGGCATGAAGGCCTGCAATGCCACCATCAGCAAAGGCAAGCCCACCGAAAGCAGCCAGGAGAATCGGTAGACTTCCACCTGATCGCGCGAGGTGTAGCTGAGATTCATGGCTCTCATTGTGGGCGCGTCCCTTCCGTGGCGGCGGGCTTGGGCTTGGATCCATCCGTATGCGAAGAGAGCGGCTTCGGGGTTGCGGTTTTCGGCGCAGGTGGCTGAACTGCCTTGGGGGCAGCGGCACTTGATCCCGTGGGCTTTGCCGCTGCTCCCCCGGCTATAGGCTTTGCCGTTTGCGGCTTGGCCGCGCTTGCGCCCGCCTTCGGAGCGACGGTCTGCGGTTTGGCTGTCAATGTTTGCGGCTTGGTTTGCGGCTTGGCCGTCAATGGACTCTGCGATGCGCCCGGCACGGGCAGATGGGCCGCGGGAACTGGCTTGGCATTTGGGGCCGAGGGCGAAGGCGTTTGCGGCGACGACGGCGGTGGCGTCTGAGGCACACCGGGCAGATGGCCGGCAAGAATATCGGCAGCGCGAATCGGCCCCAGGCCAGTGGTGTCGGGGGCGCGCGCCTTCTGCGCGGTGATGACCAGCACTTCTTCCAAACGATTCAAATCCGCGGCGGGCTTCAGCTTGATGTCGAGAAAGAGGTTGCGGCCCATGCTCACCTTGGCGACCGTACCGATCGGCAAGCCCTTGGGAAAGACCTGATCGCCACCGGCGGTGATCAGCGCTTCGCCGGGCTGGACGGCTTCATCGCCCATGATGTAGTTGAGTTGCAATTCGCCGGTTGCAGTTCCCTTCACCACACCCTGCAGGCGAGAGTTAACCAAGATGGCGCCGACTCCGCTGCTCGGATCGTTGATCAAGAGAAGCTGCGCGGTTTCGCCATAGACGCCGAGCACCTTGCCGACCACACCGTCAGGCGTGATCACCGGCATATCCGGCTTGATGCCGTCCTTGGCTCCCTTGTCGAGATAGAGCAGGCGTGAGGTCTCGGTGCCGCTGGTTCCAATCACCTGAGCGGCGACGGTGGTATCAATCCACTGCTCCTTGAATGCCAGCAGGGCCTGAATGCGGCGGGCCTGGCGCGCATCTTCCTGCTCTCTGGCGCGCTCCAGGCGCATCTGCCCGGCTTCGGCCTTGAGGCGCAGATTCTCGCGCCGCACGCTGCGCAGATCGATGTAGTTGGCCCAGACTCCGCGCAGACTTTCACCTGAATAAATGAACAGGCGCTCGAAAGGCGTAATGGCGCTCACGGTAAGCAATCGGATCAGCCGCACCGGCCCCTCCGCGGTCTGGCGTTTGACCTGCATCGCCAGCACCAGGAACTGCGCCAGCAGCACCGTTGCCAGGACTACCGTATTCTTGTGCCGCGAGAAGAAATTCATGTTTTCAGAGTTTCAGGACTGTCGCCAAGTCAGCCGCGGCATCCTGGCTATGGCCTCCGGCAAGCGGAGCCAGCGCCCACATGCGAATCAGGGCGCGCGCAAAATGCGAGGCCGGAGCACCGCTCCGGCCGGGTGTATTTTACTCGATGCTGATTTTGCGCAGGAGTTTGAAGTCACTGAGCATTTTTCCCGTGCCCAATACCACGCTGGCCAGCGGGTCATCGGCGATGGAAACCGGCAAGCCAGTCTCCTCGCGGATACGCTTGTCCAGATTCTTGAGTAGGGCGCCACCACCGGTAAGCACGATGCCGCGATCGCTGATGTCGGCGCTCAACTCGGGCGGAGTACGCTCCAGGGCCACGCGAATTGCGTTCATGATGGTGCCGACGCACTCGCTGAGAGACTCGCGGATTTCGCTGTCGTCGATGGTGATGGTCTTGGGCACGCCCTCAATCAGGTTGCGCCCCTTGATCTCCATGGTCAAGGGCTTCTCGAGGGGATAGCCGGAACCGATTTCGATCTTGATCTGCTCCGCGGTTCGCTCGCCGATCAGCAGGTTGTACTTGCGCTTCAGGTAGTTCATCACGGCTTCGTCCATCTGATTGCCAGCCATGCGAACCGAACGCGAATAGACAATACCGCTGAGCGAGATCACGGCAATGTCAGTGGTGCCGCCGCCGATATCAACCACCATGTTGCCGCTGGGTTCGGTGATGGGCAAACCGGCGCCGATGGCGGCGACCATGGCCTGCTCGACCAGATGCACTTCGCTGGCCTTGGCGCGATAGGCCGAGTCCATGACGGCGCGCTTTTCCACTTGGGTAATCTCGCTGGGCACGCCGATGACGATGCGGGGATGCACCAGCATCTTGCGGTTGTGCGCCTTCTGGATGAAATAGTTCAACATCTTTTCGGTGATCTTGAAGTCGGCGATGACGCCGTCTTTCATCGGCTTAATGGCGACGATATTGCCGGGGGTGCGGCCAAGCATTTCCTTGGCTTCTTTGCCCACCGCTTCCACTTCGTTGGTGTTCTTGTTAATTGCGACAATCGAGGGCTCGTTGACTACGATGCCTTTGCCTCGCGCATAGACAAGCGTGTTCGCCGTGCCCAGGTCAATTGCAAGGTCGCTTGAGAACATGCTGAACAACGAACGCAAATTCCCGAAACGCGAACCGGTGTGGAAGCCATTGTTTGACATCTT
>Ga0182030_10000303_pt1 | contig 87565 bp, 83 predicted proteins | sample 812S3MmetaG_FD_121299 | JGI IMG/M metagenome (GOLD analysis project Ga0182030, IMG submission 121299) | Permafrost microbial communities from Stordalen Mire, Sweden - 812S3M metaG (Illumina Assembly) | ecosystem: Environmental > Terrestrial > Soil > Wetlands > Permafrost | place: Sweden... | reverse complement strand
GAGTCGAAAGCGGCTCAACAGAGTGCGGATGGAAGCGAGGCAAAAGGTTTGGCGAAGATCACGGATACGGCGGGCCGCCACGGCGGCCTTGACAAAACCGGCCTTCTCATGGAAGGAACGCGCTCCGATCTCGGGGATTAGCGTGCGAGCGCGAAGGCGCGAGCAGTGGTTACTTCTTTTTTCTTTTTTACTCCACTGCTCGCGCCTTCGCGCTCGCACTCAGTAGTATAGATAGTGGCGCGTCCCTCGACTACGCACCTGACGGTGCTCCGCTCGGGATGACAGAGAATTTTACGTCCCTCTATCTATCAAGTTGGCCTGCGCAGCCGATGGCCGTAGGGCCGAGGCGTGCCTCTTCTTACTGCTACGCTAGATCTTGAACTCGCCGTGGGTGGACGGGGCGAAGAGGTCTTCGGGGGTGAACACGCGCGAGGTGAGGCCTTGCGCGTGCGACCAGCGTGCGGCCGCCTCGAGCGCGGCGCGGTTGCGCGCGATGCCGTACGGCCAGTGGTCGGCGCCGAACATCGCGCGCGCTTCCTCGACGGCCTCGACCAGCCACGGCACGCTCGCCTTGAGCGCGCCGCCCGTTCCGTAGACGTCGCGCAGCGCGGCGTCTTTTGATTGCGCGAACGCTTTTACGACGCTGACCGGGAGCCAGGGATACTTTTCCACGAGCGCGCGCCGGATGCCGAGCGTATGCATGATCGGAAACACGCCGGTCTTCTGAAAGTACGCCTTCTCCAGGTTCTGGTGATCGGCGAAAAGGCGGCCTACGGGTGCGGTCCGGAACTCGAAGCACGACGGCGACGATGCGCTGATCATCCCGTCGAGCTCGCCTTCGGCGAGCATCTGACTCAAGCTCTTCTTCGTCGCCGACTCCACCACGACGCCGGGCGGAAGCTGCAGCGGGAATTTCTCGTGACGGCCCGGTTCTTCGAGGCCGCCGTTGACCCAGGTGATCTGCTCGGGCGTGATGCCGTACTCGTCTTGCAGAATGCCGCGCGCGGTGATGCCGGCCGTTTGCGTGTACTCGGGAACGCCCATGCGCTTGCCGATCAAGTCTTTGGGTTCGCGAATGCCGCGATCGGTGCGCACGAAGATCGCCGAATGGCGGAACATCCGCGAGAGGAACACCGGCACCGCCTGATATTCCCACGGACCCTTGTCGATCGCCATCATGTAGGCCGAGAGCGACATCTCGGTGATGTCGAACTCGTGATGGTGAAAGACGCGATAGAACAGCTCCTCGATGCGTAGCGGAATGACGTTGAGATCGACGCCTTCGATGCGCACGTCGCCGGTTTGCAGCGCCAGCGTGCGGTCGTAGTTCCAGCCGCCGTAGGTGAGCGGAAGCAGACTCATCGCCGCCTAGACCGTGAAGGCGATTTCGGACGCGTGCACCGGGCGTTCGGTGAGCAGGTACTTTGCGCCGATGTTGAGCACGGGCTCGATCAATTGCGGATCGAACGACGTGGCGAACGTGTTTCGCGCCATCGTGTTCGCGGTCTCGATCGGAAGCTTGGTGAAGCGGCTTTCGATCGCGGCGGTTTCGGCGCGATGTCCGTTCACCCAGCGCGCGGTATCATACAGCGCGGCCGCAAGCCGGTGGGCGAGCGCCGTGTTGGCGGTCAGCCAGGTGCGCGACGCGGCGTAGACGTTGACGTAGAACGGCTTCCCCATCGCTTCGAACGGAATCCCGAGCGGCCGCTGATCGGCCCGCGCGGCGGTCAAGAACGGTTCGCCCTGGAGCGCTGCTTGAATCGTGCCGCGCTGCAGTGCGGTGTTCATGTCGGGAAACGGCAGCTCGAAGAACTTCACCTTGGTCACGTCGGCGCCGTTGATGCGCAGCCACTCCGTGGCCATGCTCGAGCTGAGCGATTTCAAGCCGACCACGCCGACGGTTTGACCCTCGAGATCTTTCGCGCTACGGATCGCGCTCGTTTTCTCCGTGACCATCACGAGCGTCGGGCTCTGCTTGGAAAAGGCACAACCGCCGGCAAACACGGCCAGCGGAAAGCCGTGGATGTACGCGTTGGCAACCTGGATGCAATCCACCACGGCGACCTCGACGGCACCCGCGATGACGCCCTGCGCCGCGCCCGCGGCACCCGAAAACGGCACCAGTTCGACATTCAAGCCGGCCTTCGTGTAGTAGCCCTGCTCTTGCGCGTACACCGGGCCGAGCCCCGAATCGTTCAACGTGATGCCGATGCGAATCGGCGCCATCGTCTGCGCGCGCAGCGCCGAATGGTGCGCCGAGAGCAAGGCCGCGGCACTACCGCCGAACAGGAGCGCTGACGCGCGTGACCGGGTCATCATGCTCGCGCACTTACGCGAGCGAAGGGTATGCTCCCCTCAGCGCGCGGCGGCGTCGCTCACGATCTCGGCGGCGGGGAACGAGCGCTCGATGAGGTGGTATTTCGCCGCCGCGTCGATGACCGGTTGGATGTCGTTGAGGTCGATCGTCGTCCCCACCCACGTGCGCTGCATGTGCGCGATGAACCCCGGGTCTTGCTTCGTGATCTGCGCGACGTCGTCGACGGTCGCATCGTTATGAACGCGCGTGAACGCGGCCGCATCGGCAATCACCCGCGAAAATCGCGCCGCGACGCCGTGATTCTGGGTCAGATAGCTGCCCGTAACGAACCACACGCCGAGCAGGAAACGTTTGGCGATCGCGGTGTACACGCGCGTCACCGTGCGCACCGAACCGCTCGCCAGCGCTTGCGCGTAGGCGGGGTTGTCGACGACCGCCGCATCGATGCGGCCTTGTTGCAGCGCCGCGCCGGCGGCCTGCCACGGCAATTCGAGAAAGCGCAGGCTTTTCGAGTCGCCGCCGTTCTGATCCATCCACGCATCCATTGCGACCGCCGCCAGCGAGAGCAGTGAGGCGGCGGAGATCACCTTGCCGTTGAAGTCGCGCGCCGTCTTCAGCGGCGAGTCGCGCGCCACGAGCAACCCGCCGGAATTGGCGTCGATCCATAAGCCGCCGGGCGCGATGATGCTGACCGGAATGCCCCGCAGGTGCGCCTGCATCAGCGCGACGAGCGTCGTGAGGCCGATATCGAGCGCGCCGCCGACGACCGCCTGCGATACCGCATCACCGCCGCCGAGGCTCTGATAGTCGACCTTCAACCCGGCCTTCTCGAACATCCCGGTGCGCATCGCGTACAAGAGCGGCGCGACCGAATCGGTCGGTACGGTACCGACGCGAATCGTCGTGAGCGGCGCCGGCTGCGCGAACGCCGTCGTGCGCATCTGCGCGGTGAGCGCGGCCGCTCCCAGCGCGGCCAGCGACGCTCCGCGCGAGAGCGTCACTCGGTATACCCGTAGTCTCGCGCCGCCGCTTCCGGCGTGATATAGCCGCAAGTGACGTCGCGTCGTACCGCTTCGCGCGAACGCTTCGCGGGATCGCCGAAACCGCCGCCACCGCCGCTCCGCACGATCATCGTATCGTTGGGCTCCAGGCGGATGGAGTTGAATTTGCCGTGGCGCGCCGGATTCTCGAGGGTTCCGTCGGCGCGTTCCACCTGCATCTGGTTCGGTAACGCGGCGCCGCCGCCGAGCAAACCCCACGGCGCGCACAGCGTGCGCTCGGCGTTGGTGTTGACGGTCAGCGGCGCCGTCACGCGCACGCGGCGCTCGATGCCGAGACCCCCGCGAAACTGTCCGGCGCCGCCCGAATCCGGGCGCAAGGCATAGTTCTCGATCAGCACCGGGATCTTCGATTCGGTTGCTTCCACCGGCGAGTTATGCGTATCACCGTCGTTCTGGCACACGGTTCCGCTCATTCCGTCGGAGTTGTACTTCGCGCCGAAGCCGCCGCCCAGCACGCCGGCACCGCGCGTGAAGAACCGCCCGGTGCCCGGGTTCAAACCGTAGAACGTCGCGGAGCACAGGTCGGCATGGTGCGCCGCGATCGTGCGTTCCGGGACGCACTGCGCCATCGCTTTGAAGATCGTATCGACCACGGTCATCGGAATCGTCATCCACATCCGCATCGCCGACGGCTTCACGGCGCTGATCACGCGCCCGGGCGGCAACACGATCTCGAGCGGCGAGAACGAGCCGTCGTTGATCGGGTAGAGCGTGGGCGTCGTGAGGCACTTGAACGCGACTTGCGCCGCGCTGCGGCCGGCCGTGTCGCCGCTGTTGAAGTACCCCGGCACTTGTGCGCCGACATCGGTGAGATCGATCGTCATCTGCTCGCCGGCAATCGTCACGCGCACCTTGATCGGGATCGTCTTGTCGCCGACGCCGTCGTCGTCCATGAACGATTCGGCTTCGTAGACGCCGTCGGGCATCGCCGCCACCGCGAGGCGTGCCTTACGCTCGCTCATCGCGTAGATGTCGGTGACGCACGTATCGACGGCCTCGATGCCGTACTTGCGCACCAGCGCCGTGTAGCGCCGCTCGCCGGTCCGGATCGAGGCGACTTGCGCCCGGAAGTCGCCCATCGCGAGCTCGGGAATGCGCACGTTCGTGCGAATGATGCGCGTCAGCTCGTCGTCCTGCACCCCGCGCTTGAAGATCTTGACGATCGGCAGCTGCAGCCCCTCGGAAAAGATGTCTTGCGTGCGGCCGAGCGTGCCGCCGATGTCCATCCAGTGGCCCATCGAGGCGGCAAACGCCACGATCTTGCCGTCGTGAAAGATCGGCAGCGTGAAGATCAGGTGGTTGAGGTGGCTCCCCATGATGTAGGCGTCGTTCGTGAGGAGGATGTCGCCGGGCTCGATCGCGTCGAGTCCGTAGAATGCGATCTTCGCCTTGATCGCATCCGAGAGGCCGCGAATGAACATCGGCAGACCGAGCCCGATCGACATCGTATCGCCGTTGCGGTCGAAGAGGCCGACGGTAAAGTCGAGCGCTTCGTAGATGATCGGGTTGTACGCGGTCCGCATGAGATTGGTTTTCATCTCATCGGTGATCGCGATGAGCGCATTGCGGATGATCTCGGCCGTCACGGGATTACCCACATGCTTAATCGTCGCCGTCATGCTTCTTCCACCGTCAGGATCAAATGGCCGTATGGATTGACCAGCACTTCCACGCCGGGCGGCACGCAGGTGAGCGAACCGGGCTCTTCGATCATCGCGGGCCCGGCAAACGTCATGCCCGCGTTGAGGCGCGCGCGGTCGTAGATCGCGGTCTGCACCGGAGCGCCGGCCGTGAAACGCACCGGGCGACGCTCGATGAGCGCTTCCGTCGGATCGCTGTCGCCCGAGAGCAGCATCGGCGGCCGCGGCTTGTTCAAGGTGCCGACCACCGATACGCGGGCCGCTACGAATTCCGCCGGCTCTTCGGGCGCGTTGTGACCGTAACGCTGCAAGTACTGCGCGTCGAAGGCCGCCTTGATCGCTTGCTCCGCGTCCGGCGCGTCGAGTGCGGTGGGGATGGGGATCGTCACGGCGTGTTCTTGGCCGTGGTAACGGATGTCGGCCGCGCGTTCGTACGTGACGTCGGCCGCCACGATGCCGGTCGACGCCAGCCATGCCGCTGCTTCCGCGGCGAGCTCGTCGTAGCGTTGCGCGATGGCCGCTGCGAGCGTCGCTGCTTTGAGCGGCGCGACGAACGTGCGCGCGTATTCGCGGCGCAGGTCGGCCGTGAGCATGCCGTAAGCGGAGAAGTGGCCGGGCGCCACCGGAATCACGACGTCGCGCACCGCGAGTTCGCGGGCCACGTCGACCGCTTGCATCGGCCCCGCGCCGCCGTAGGCGATCAAGACGAAGTCGCGCGGGTCGAGACCGCGTTCGGTCGACACGGTGCGTACCGCGTAGGCCATCTGCGTCGTCGCGATCGCGACGATCCCTTCGGCGGCTGCGGCGAGCTCGATGCCGAGCGGCTCCGCGATTTGGGTGCGGATCGCACGTTCGGCCGCGGCCGCATCGAGGTGCAAGCGTCCGTCGGCGAAGCGCTCCGGAGAAAGGCGGCCGAGCACGAGATGCGCATCGGTTACGGTGGGATGCGTGCCGCCGCGGCCGTAACACGCCGGGCCCGGACTTGCGCCGGCACTCTGCGGGCCCACGTGCAGACCGCCCGCTTCGTCGATCCAGGCGATGCTGCCGCCGCCCGTGCCGACTTCCTTGATGTCGAGCACCGGAATACGAATCGCCAAGCCTTCGTTGTAGCCGCCGACGAAGAAATCGGGCGAGAGGTTCGCGATCCCATCCTGCAGCACGCACGCTTTCGCGGTCGTCCCGCCCATGTCGAAGCAGATGAGATCCTGCGTGTCGAGCCCCGCGGCGAGCACGCTCGCACCGACGACGCCGGCGGCCGGCCCCGACTCGAGCATCTGGATGCACTGCGACTTCGCCGTCGCAACGTCGCACAAGCCGCCGCTCGACTGCATGATCAGCAACTCGCCCGCGAACGCGCCGGCGCGCAGTCGCTGGTCGAGATCCTCGATATACCGGCTCACGCGCGGGCCGACGTAGGCGTTCGCCACGGTCGTGGACGTGCGTTCGTATTCGCGATATTCGCGCGAGACGTCGTGCGAGGCCGTGACGAACAGCTGCGGATCGGTGGCGAGCAGGATCTCGCGCATCCGGTTCTCGTGATCGACGTTCGCGTACGCGTGCAGAAAGACGATCGCAACCGACTCGATACCGGCGGCGACGAGGTCGACGGCCAGCGTCGTCGCACCGGGCTCATCGAACGCCTTCCAGACCGCACCGTCGTGCAGCATGCGCTCGGACACCTCGAACACGCGGTCGCGGGCGACCAGCGGCACGTGTTTGCGGAAGAACAGATTGAACGAATCGGGCCGGTTGATGCGCCCGATTTCGTAGACGTCGCGGAACCCTTCGGTCGTGATCAGCGCGGTCTGCGCGCCCTTGCGTTCGAGGATCGCATTGATGGCGACGGTCGAACCGTGGATGACGAACTCCGCCGTCGACGGCGCCGTCCCCGCGCGCTCGATCGCGGCGAAGACGCCGTCGGCGAGATTTTCCGGCGTACTCAGCGCTTTGCCGAACGTCACGGCGCCCGTCGCGACGTCCATGACGGTCACATCGGTGAACGTCCCGCCGATGTCGACCGCGATGCGGCTGCGTGCGATCACGCGAGCGTAAGCGCGGCGGTCAGGTCGGCGGACGCCGCGTCGCGCGGCCCGAGCGGTTCGAGGCCGAAGCGCGTTTCGATCAGCTTCAAGATTGACGTGGTGTCGTAGGGTGTGTGATCGATGTGCCTCTTCTTAGCGAACGGCGAAATGATGATCGCCGGGATGCGGCGGCCGGGTCCCCAGCGGTCGATTTTCGGCGGCGCAACGTGGTCCCAGAAGCTGTGCCCTTCGTCATACGTCACGATGACGACGCTGCCTTTCCAGTACGCGCTCTCTTGCACGGCTCGCACCAGATCCGCCGCGTGCCGATCGGCTTCGCGCAAGCCGAGCATCTCCTTCGGATGCTCGTTTTCGGCGGGCTTCACGAATGCGACCCGCGGCAGCGTGCCGTTCTTCAAATCGGCTACGAATTCGCTCTCATCGCTTTTCACGTGCGTCTTCCAGCCCGGCGTTCCGGCCGCCGTGTCGCGGAAGAGCAAGTACGGCCGCGACGACTGAGTCGTGCCGCCCGAATACCACGCCCATGAGATGCCCGCCGCATCGAGGCGGTTGCCGATGTGCGGGCGCGTCTGCAACGGGACGCGGGCCGCCTCTTCGACCGAGAGGTTGTTGACGATGAAGCCGTCCGGCGTGACCAAACCGTCTTTGATCAGCGTGCCGTCGGGCGCGAGTTGTGCGACGAACTCCGCCGGCGCGTTCGGCCACTGCGGAACGCCGCCCGAAAACAGGAAGTAGTGGTTCATCGCGGTGCCGCCGAACGCGGCTTGGAAGAAGCGGTCGGCGAGAACGTACTCTTGCGCGTACTGCCACATCGGCAGCGAACTTCCGTCGTAGTAGCCCAGCACCGGACTGCCGGAGATCGACGCGTAACCGTCCATCGCTCCGCCGTTGATCGCAAGTTGTGCTTGATAGAAATTGTTGGCCTGTTCGAACGATGCGTTCAGCGGCCGATCGATCGGAACGTACGCCGCCAAGTCGAACGGCCGGTTCGGCAGCGGCGGCAGCGTCAGCGACGGCCGCGTCGCGTCGAGCGGGTGGCTCGAGAACGCCGGCAGCAGCGCAAACGGCTTTCCGCTCGCATCCGCCTGCGGCGCGGCGTTCGCCGCGTTCGCCAGACCGTCGGCCCCGGGAAACATTCCGTAGAGATGATCGAACGAGCGGTTCTCGAGATAGATCACGATGATGTGATCGATCTTTTCCAACCCCCGCACGGGCTTCGGAGCGGCTCGAGCGGGCAGTGGAATCGCACCCAGTGCCGCTCCGCCGGCGAGCAATGCCGACGCGCGTGCCCGGCTAATCATGCTACGATCCTTTGTAGGCTTTGGCCCGGCGCACCACCGCGCCGACGTCGAACTTGTTGAACTCGGGGACGAACTGGTTGGTGTAGAGCGTATCGAGACTCGGGTCTTGCGTGATCTGACCGCCGACCTTCAGCGAGACGATCTCCGTCGTCCAATCTTTGGGGCTGAAGAGACCATACTGGTGCGGCTCGCCGTCTTGCCAAATCATCATGTTGTTCAGGCGAACTTGCAGCAGCGATAAGTTCTCCCGCAGCGCATCGGCGTCCGAACCGGCCGGGCGCAATTCGGGATAGTGCTTCCAATACGATTCAAGGCAGGCCGTCGGGTTGGCATTACACGCGACCGTGGCTTCGGCGCTGATGCGGCCGAACTTCGCTACCAGATCCGGCCGCTCGCGAATCGTCTTGTTGGTCACCGGGAACGCATGGCTCGCCACGCCGGTGAATTCCGGCGGGAACTTGAGCAGCCGGATCTTCGTGCCTTCGAGCTTCATCTGCGCGTCCATGATATCGAAGAGGTTCAACGCATCGATCTTGCCGGTGCGCAGCGCCTGAAAGGCCGGAACGCCGGTGCCGACCGCAACGAAGTTCACGCTGCTCGGGTCGACGCCGGCTTGTTTGAGGATGGCCTTGGTCATCGAGACGTTGCCGAACGTCAGCGCGCCGACGCCGATCGTCTTGCCGCCCAAATCTTTGACCGACTTGATCGGGCTGTTGTCGAGCACCGAGATTTCCCAGATCGAGTTGCGCGCCGAGTTGTAGACGAAGCGGAAATCGAAGTTCGGACGGCCCGGCTGCCGCGAGATGATGAGCGGATCGAGCGTGCTGAACGTGGTGAACACCTGGCCGCTCATCAGTTGCGGAAGAATCACGCCCGAGCCGTCGAGCGAAACGACCGACATCTCGAGGTTCTCTTCTTTGAAGAAGCCGAGGTCTTGCGCGAAGACCCACGGCGCGAAGCCGATCGTCAGCGGGCCCGGCCACGCGAAGACGATCGAATCCGGTCCGGCCGCGCGTACCGGAACGATGGTCGCGGCGGCAAACGCTGCGACCAGCGCGAGACCGCGAACGAGGGAAGAGAGGCGCATGCAAACTCCAATACGGGAATAATGGCGAGCGATCATTAGACGAAAAGGGACCGATGGCATTTAGGCCGGCGCGCGTGGCAAGAGATACCGCCCGCGCTTGTCCTGCCCGAAACCGGGTACCGAACGGAGCGCGTTGAGCTCGCGCACGATCTCGCGACCGTCGGCGCTGCCCACGGCGGCGAGCAACTCGGTGAAATACTTCGGGCCGTCGGCCAGCGCGTCGCGCACCGACGCAAAACGGCGGCCGGTGAATTCCGGCGGCGCGGGCACGCTCGTCTCGAGCGTTGCTGCGGTACCGAAAGGCCAGGTGAGATCGAAGCCCGTCTTCGCGCCGGCACGCCGGCCGTCGAGCGAGGGATCGAGCGGCAGCGTGCGCATCGATTCGCCGACCACGATGTCGCGATCGCCTTGGAAACGCGTCGCCAGCGCCCAATCCATTTGCTCGGACGAGGTCACGTCGATGTCGGGATCCACGACGAAGACGTTTTTCACGTTGGCGAGCGAACCCATGACGGCGTGGATGGCGTTGCGGGCTTCACCGGGAGCCCGCTGGCGCAGCGCGACGCGCACGTTGAAGCTGCCGCCGCTCGACGTGGTTGCGTGCACCGCGACCGGCTCGCGCACCGCGGTCTCGAGGGTGCGCCACACCATCGACTCCGTTCGCAGCGCGGAAATCTGCGCGGTATCGGTGCGGCTCATCGCGTAGCCGCCGATCGACGCGGTTTGGAACAGCGCGTCCGTCCGGCTCGTGATCGCGGTGAGATGGAAGACCGGGTTCTGCTTGACCCCGCCGTAGTAACCGAGAAATTCGCCGTACGGCCCCTCACCTTCGGCGTGACCGCGCGCGTCGAAGTAGCCTTCGAGAATGAACTCGGCATCCGCCGGCACCAGCAGATCGTTGGTGACGCATTTCACGACCGCCAGCGGCGCCCCGCGCAACGAAGAGATCAGGCCGAGCTCGTCGACCGGAACCTTGAGCGTCGCGGCGATGTGATCGATCGGATGGCAGCCGACGACGAAGCTCACCGGTAACGTTTCGCCGCGCGCGACCGCCGCGAGGTAGATCGTGCGTAAGTCGCTCGGCGCCACCACGTCGACGCCGGCTTCGTGCGGCCCGCGCAGCATCAGGCGCCGCGCACCGAAATTCGCCCACCCGGTTTGCGCATCGCGTGCGACGTCGAGTGCGGCCGAGATGTAGGGACCGCCGTCGTAGCCGTGCTGCACGTGCACGGGCAGTTGCGTCAGGTCGGCGTCGTCACCGGTGAGCACGCGCTGCTGCACGGGCGCCGCGTCGCGCCCGACCTCGATCACCTCGGCGCGATTTGCGAGACGGCGCAAAATTTCACGCGGCACGTCCGGCGCCGCAACTCCGAACGCATGCGCAAAACGCGAACGGCTCGACATCACGTTGCCCGCCAGCTCGGCGCCCTCCGGGCCCACCGAGCGGAAGTGCACGGCCTCGGCCGTCCGATCGAGGATTGCCGCCACTTCGGCGAGCGCGACCGGTTGGGTATACTCGAGCACCTCACCGGCCGGCAACGAAGCAAGAAAGCGCCGCAGCCGGAACGCTTCGCAGTCAACGCTCATGCGACGGGAACGAACCCCCGCGAGGCGAACCGGAACGCATGATCGTCACGGAACCTGCCGACGTTTTCGATCCGCGCCACTACGAAGCGTGCCGTCGCCCGGTTGAAATCGCCGAGACGCTGCCGAATTGGTGCTATACGTCGCAGGCGTTTTACGAGCGCGAGCGCGAGCACATCTTTCTCAAACAGTGGATTTGCGCCGGCCACGAGAGCCGCGTCGCGACGCCCGGCAGTTTCTTTACCTTCGATTTCGTCGGCGTGCCGATGATCGTCGTGCGCGGCAAGGACGACGTCGTGCGCGCGCTGGTCAACGCATGCCGTCATCGCGGCGGCGAAGTGGCGACCGGCTCCGGCGAATGCGCCGCGTTCAAGTGCCCCTACCATGCGTGGACGTTCGCGCTCGACGGCGACTTGATCGGGACGCCGATGTTCGAGGAGAGCGACGTCTTCCGCAAGGCCGACTACGGCCTTACGCAAGTGCGGCTCGAACGCTGGGGAGGTTTTTTGTGGATCAACTTCGACCCGCATGCCGAGAGCTTGTTCGCGTACCTCGGCGATCTGCCCGGACGCGTTGCAGCCTGGAAGCCCGAAGAGATGGCGCTGGCTTCGCACAAGACGTATTTCGTCGAAGCCAACTGGAAGCAGTACTACGAGAACTTCTCCGACCCGTATCACGTGCCGTTCGTGCACCGTTCGTCGTTGAGTTTCAAGCCCGTCAAGCGGCGCCAGTTGCACGACCCCGCGATCTACCGGGGTAACTACGTGATGCATCGGGCCTGGTTTGACGGCACGCGCAGCGTGCTGCCGGGCGAAGCGTCGTTCCCGGAGATTCCGATTCCCGAGGAAGACCGCGGCACGTTTTATCCGTGGATATATCCGACAGCTGGCATGGGCTTCGCGATCGACTCGCTGTTCTGCGTGCAGATCTTGCCCGACGGCCCCGAGCGCATGCGCATCGAGCGTGATTTTCTCGTTCCCAAGGCCTACACCGAACTGCCCGACTACGAGGCGACGCTGGCGAACTATCTCAAGTCGCAAGAGGTCGTGCAGTTCGAAGACGTGCCGATTCTCGAGATGCAGCAGCGATCGATGCACTCGCCCGTCTACAAGACCGGCCGGTTCGCGACGCTCGACCAGCTCGTTCACGGCTGCCAGAACTGGATTCTCGACCGCGTGCTCGATCCCGATCCGGCCCGCGAGGTGACGAAGCAGCGGCACCTGCGCAGCGTATCCATCACGTAACATCGCGGACTTCGGTGTTCATCTCGACGTCGTTGCGCCGGCGTTCGGCGAACTCGCGTCCGGTCTGCCAGTAGTCGCTCTCGACGGCGCGCTGCGCTTGCGCTTCCAGCTCGTCCGTCCACGCGCCGAGCGAGTACCCGAACCAGGGCGCCTCGGGCTTGAGTTTGCCCAGGTGCAGCACGTCTTCCCAAATGACGCGCGCGCGCTCCATGTACTCGCGCTTGGGCAGTGAGATCGGCGGGAAGTCCTGGCGCAGCGTCGCGTTGATCAGCAACGTCGAGTCTTCGGTGCCGCGGGTCTTGTCGCGCGGCCCGTGGCCCTCGTGGCGGTGCGGGAGAATCTGAACGTCGAGATGGGGCTTCGAGCGGAAGGCGATCGCCCACAGCAATGCATCGGCGTTGGTCGGATCGATGTCGTCGTTTGTCGCGATCACGAGCTTGCCGGACGAACGCTGAATCGTGGCGATGCCGTACATCGCGCGCCAAACCTCGTCGTCGGGCACGCCGCGCTCGAACTGCACGACGAACGTCTTGTAGCCGCCGGTCAGCCGTTCGTGACTGTACACGCGCGTGACGCCTTTGATCCCGAGCGCGTTGCGCAAGTGGTTCATGAAGATGAACTCTTGCCCGGGCCGGCGCATGACGCTGACCTCGCTCGGCGCCAGCTGCGCCATGAACGACGTGAGGATCGGCTGCTCGCGCCGGGTGATGCACGTGACGTCCATGAACGCGTTGTATTCCTGAACGTTCACGTAGCCGTGCGATTCGCCGAACGGCGCCTCGGGCTCGAGGAACTCCGTGTCGATGAAGCCTTCGATGACGAATTCGGCCTCGGCCGGAACCAGCAGATCGACGGTGCGCGCGCGCACGACGTTGATCGGGCTGCGCACGAGGCCTCCGGCGAGCGCAAATTCATCGAGGCCTTCGGGGGCCTTCTGCACCGCCGCATACGCGATCGACGGCGGTACGCCGACCGCGATCGCCGCCGGCATTTTCTCACCGCGCGCCTTGTACTTCAGCCAGTGCGCGTAGATGCCGGCGCGTAATTCGACCGACGGGTTCATCCCGACGCGGCGCGGCGACTTCACCTGCGAGCGGTACAGGCCGACGTTTTGTACGCCCGTGTCGGGATCTTTGGTGACGAAGCACGACGTGCTGAAGTACGGTGCGTTATCCCAGCCCGGGGTCGAGATCGGCACCGGCAGCGCGTCGACGCCGCAGCCGGGTTCGTCCAGCGCGTCACCTTCGATGATGACGTCGTGGCAGGGCGCGTCTTCGACGATGCGCGGCGCAATCGGGTTGGCGTACGCGCGCGCCCAGGCGTCACGCACCTCGCCGACCGGATAGCCCACGCCGATTTCGAAGACGGCCGGGCTCGCGCCCATCGCACCGAGCAGCACCGGGAAGTCGTAGTGCTTGCCCTTGCTGTCGACCACGTTCGTGAACAGCATCGCCTTGCGATCGTTCTCGTCGATGCCGCCGCGGAATTGCCAGCGCATGAGCGGGTGCATTTCCGTATCTTTGTTGATCGGAACGTCGACCCGGATCAGCAGTCCCGCTTCATCGAGCGCGCGCACTTGATCGTGCAAGTCCATGTAGGCGCGTTCGGGCGGGGCCGAACGTGCGGCGGAGGTGGTCATGGTGCGGAGGTCCTAGCTGACGATTGTCCGGGTTCCCAGAACGCGACGCGATGGCGGATGGCGGCGATGAGTTGGGTCGAGAGCACGCCGATGATCGAGAGCACGACCACCGATGCGAACATCAGCGCGACGTTGAAGTCGGCGCTGGCGGCTTGGATGACGTGGCCGAGCCCGTGTCGCGACGACACGAATTCCGCAACGACCGCGCCGAGCAGCGCCAGCACGACGCTGATCTCGAGCCCGGCGAAGATCTGCGTGAGCGCGGAGGGCACCTTGATGCTCCAGAAAATCTGCGCCCGCCGCGCGCCGAAGGCGCGGTAGAGGTCGATCAGGTCCGTCGGGCACGATTTCAATCCGACCACGGTGTTGACGAAGCACGGGAAGAAACAGATCAGACAGATCAGCACGACCTTCGAAGCGAGGTCGAAACCGAACCACACGACGATCACCGGCGCGAGCGCCACCTTCGGCACGGATTGAAAGGCGACGATCAGCGGATAGAACGCACGCTCGAGCAGCGAGAACTCGCTGACGGCCGCGGCGCACAGGAACGCCAGCGTGCAGCCGACCGCGTAACCGATGATGATCGCGGAAACGGTGGCCCAGATGTCTCCCCACAAGAAGCCGCTCACCAGGCTCTGCGTCAGCACGACGATGACCGACCACGGCGTCGGGATCAGGTACGAGGGAACGCTCAGAAAACCGACGCCGACTTGCCAAATCGCGAGAAATACGAGCGCGGTCACGGTCGGGAGCAACACGTTACCCAAGCGCTTGTTACGCATGGGCATGAACCGGCGCGAACAGACGGCGCAGATGATCGCAGGTCTCGATGAAGGCCGGCGAGACCATGCTCGAGAGATCGCGCGGCCGCGGCAGCGAAACGCTGACGACCTCGACGATGCGTCCGGGGCGCTCCGAGAGCACGATAATGCGATCTGCCAGAAACGCGGCTTCTTGAATCGAGTGCGTGATGAAGATGACCGACTTTTTCGCCGCGTTGGTGATCGCTTGCAGTTCGAGCGTCATCTGCTCGCGGGTCAGCGCGTCGAGCGCCGCAAAGGGTTCGTCCATCAGCAGGAGCGCCGGATCGTGAACCAGGCCGCGCGCGATCCCCACGCGCTGCTGCATCCCGCCCGATAGCTCGTGCGGGTAATAGTGGGCAAACGCCTCGAGGCCGACCATCGCCACCAGTTTATCGGCGCGTTTCTCCGTTTCCGGCGTCTGCGTCCCCAGCACGCGCAGCGGAACCAGCACGTTCTGGCGGACGGTTTTCCACGGCAAGAGCGTCGGCTTCTGAAACACGATGCCGACGTCGCGCCGCGGCCGGTCGATGATCTCGCCGTTGAGCCGCGCTTCGCCGTGCGTCGCCGCCAGCAAGCCCGAGAGCAATTTGAGCAGCGTGGATTTGCCGCAGCCCGACGGGCCGAGCACCGCGATGAATTCGCCGTCCTCCAGATCGAAGCTCAACGGGCCGAGCGCGTCGAGTGGCCCGCGGCTCGTCTGATACGTCAGCTGGAGATCGCGCAGCGATAAGCGTCCGCTCATCAGGCCGCGGACTGCGCGAGCTCCGCGTTGGCGAATTCCTCGGGCCGGTGAATCGGATGCTTCCCAACCTTGACCAGCGCGTCGTAAATCATCGCGATCTCGTCGGCCGGCGGCGGAACCTGGGGCAGACGCATGTACGCGTTCGGGATGTTGCCGAGCATCCACGCCGCGATCTTGAAGCGGTAATGGAAGTAGGTGAAGCTGCGGCCGATCGCAAGCCCGTAGATCACGTCGGCGAGCGGCTTCATCCGCGCCTGGATCGCGACCGCCGTGGCGTGATCGCCCGCCATATAGGCCTGATAGAGCGGCATGTTTTCCTCGACCCGCACGCTCTCGCAGGCGTTGATCGTGCCCATGCCGCCGGCATCGAACGTTCCGACCAGGTTCGCATCGCCCGCAATGAGCGCGTTGACCGTGCGGCCCGTCTTCTCGCCGGCGCGGCGCAGCGCCGCAACGCAGTCGGTAAATGAGTTTTCGCCGGTCGCGATGCCGCGCACGGCGATCTTCATGCCGACGAGATATTCGCACGCCGTCGCGAGGCTCTCGAACGTCTTCGGCATGATGCGGCAGCTGCTCTTGTCACCCGGTCCGCCGTAGATGAGGAACGGCACCTTCGTCGCCTTGTCGATCGCGGTGAAGTGCGCGATCGCCATCGCGCCCGCGGTTTCCGCATCCCAGCCGACGATGTTCGGCAGGCAGTACAGGATCATGTCGACGCCGTGCTCCTTGAGCGCGGACGCCTGATCGATCGCCGACCACGTCGAATCGGCGATGACGCCGCCCATGACCGGAACGCTGCCGCGGCTCTCCTCGCGAGCGATGTCGATCACGCGCAGGCGCTCGTCCATCGTCAGGCACTCGGTTTCGCCGGCATGTCCGCCGACGCACAAACCGTGCACGCCATGGTCGAGCAGGTAGCGCAGATGCGCGCGATACGCTTCTTCGTCGACGGTGCGGCACGTCGCGTCGGTATAGACGATCGGCGGCGAGGGGATGATGCCGTACGGTAAGGCGTTCACGTGAGTAAGGTCTCTCCTTGCGCCGGAGGCTGCGCGTCGTAGCTGCGATCGTGCCCGAATCTCCGGCATAACTCCCGGCCGGCCTCGATTGTTGCACTGATACATCGTTGCCGGTGACTGCCGCTCCAGCGAGCCGTGGGGCAAACGACGACGACGGCACCCCGTACCGCACCCGAAACGTCGAGGATCGGTACGCCGACCGAGGAGACGCCCTCATCGAGCTCGCCGGTGCTTTCCGCGTAGCCGCGCAGGCGCGTTTCGTGCAGCTCGGGCCGGAGCCGATCGACGCTGGCGATCGTGCGGCGCGTGTAACTGCGGAACTCCAGCCGCGCCAACATCGTTTCGATCTCCGGCGGCGGCAGAAACGCGAGCAGACTCTTGCCCGAACAGCCGGCATAGAGCGGTCCGCGATGGCCGATCTCGTACGCCACGTGCACCGGCTGTGCCGATTCGATCTTCTCGATGCAGACCGATTCCATATCGCTGATGACGTGCAGCAGCGAGGTCTCGCCGGTCTGCTCCGTGAGGGAGCGCATGACGGGAAGCGCGATCTGCCGGATATCGACCGAGGCGAGCGCGGCACCGGCGAGCCCGGCCACGACCGGCCCGAGCTGATAGCGCAGCGTCTGCGGATCCCGCTGCAGGTAGCGCGCCGCGAGCAACGTCGTCAGCAGCCGCGAGACCGTGGCCTTGCTCAAGCCCATCACCTGGGCGATCTCTGTCAGGGCCCAGCCGGTCGTCGGTCGTTCGGTAAAGAGAGCAAGTAAACGGAGCGCGCGACCGACGGTTTGGAGTTCGCCGCCCTGACTCGACTTCTGCATCGGTTCCACTTTGATGAACATGGTATCATTTTCGCGCGAAATGTCATCGACTTCGGGCCGGCCGCCCGCATGAATCTCCGCGTATTTACTGCTCCAATTGGATAGAGGCCCCGAATCGCGTCCGGAAGTACCAGTTTCACTATGTTAGGGAGCGCTCCGCAAAGTGAAACAGCCAGACTCGCCGCACTCCTCGACGGGCCGCGGCTCGAGCGCGACTTCGCGGCCTTCGCCGAGATCGGCCGGTCCGCGGCCGGCGGCTACGATCGCATCGCCTACTCCCCGGCCGACCGCGAGGCGCGCAACTGGCTCATCCTTGAGATGCGCGCCGTTGGGCTCGACGTGCGGGAAGATGCCGTCGGCAACATTATCGGACGTCGCGAGGGCAGCGAAGCGGGCTGCAAGGCGATCGCGATCGGCTCACATACCGACTCCGTTCCGAGCGGCGGCAATTACGACGGCGTGCTCGGCGTGCTCGGCGGCCTCGCGTGCCTGCGCACGCTCCACGACCGGCACGTGCAGCTCCGGCATCCGGTCGAGCTGATCGACTTCGCGGCGGAGGAGGCGACGATGCCCGGCGGCACCGTCGGCAGCCGCGCCATGGCGGGACTTCTTCCGCCCGAACTGCTCGACGCGAAAGCCTTCGACGGACAAACGCTGGCCGAGCACATGCGCGCCTTCGGACTCGATCCCGCGCAGTGGCGCCGTGCACGGCGGCAGGCCAAAGACTTCTCCGCCTATCTCGAACTTCACATCGAGCAAGGCGGCGTGCTCGAAGCCGAAGGCATTCCGGTCGGCGTTGTGGCCGGCATCGTCGGCATTCGCCGTTATGCAGTGACGTTTCACGGTATTGCGAACCACGCCGGTACGACGCCGATGGCGGCTCGCAAGGACGCGCTCGTGTTCGCGGCGCCCTTCATCGGCGAGGTGCAGCGCATCGCGATTGCCCATGGCATCGTCGGCACGATCGGCACGCTGCAGATCTTCCCCGCCGCACCGAGCGTGATTCCCGGTCAAGTGCGCCTCGACGTGGAGATCCGCGCCATTTCCGAGACGTTGCTCGATGGCGCCGAGGCCGAATTACGCTCGGTCGCGGAGCGCAGCGGCGCCACGTTCACCGCGGTCTCCGACAAGCACCCGGTGCGAAGTGCGCCCGGCATCATGCACCATATGACGAAGGTGTGCGCCGAGCTCGGGATCGTGCAGAAGACGATGCCCAGCGGCGCCGGACACGATGCGATGTGCATTGCCACGCTCGCGCCGCAAGGGATGATCTTCGTTCCCAGCCGCGCCGGCATCAGCCATGCGCCGGAAGAATTCACCGAACCCGAACAGTGCGTCGCCGGAGCGCGCGTTTTGCTCGGCACGTTGCTCGAAGTTGACGCCACCTTTGCATAAGAGTGAATAAGAGGGAACCCTTGGGCTTTGTACCTTACGACGCGATCGTGGTTGGCGGCACGCTCGTCACCGCCGAGCGCACGTTCGCGGCGACGATCGCGGTCCGCGCCGGAAAAATCGCCGGTCTACTCGCGCCGGACGAACGTCCGCCCGCGCTCGACGTGATCGATGCTACCGGGATGCACGTCTTTCCCGGACTCGTCGACACCCACGTCCATCTGCGCGATCCCGGGCACACCGAGCGCGAGGATTTCACCACCGGCACGCGCGCCGCTGCCGCCGGCGGCATCACCACGATCCTCGAGATGCCGATCTCCACGCCGACGGTCAACTCGGCCGAAGTTTTCCGCGCCCGGCGCGCGATCGTCGGACCGAAGACCATCGTCGACTACGCGCTCTACGGCGCGGCCGGCCACGATAATCTCGATGAGATCGCGCCGATGGTCGCCGAAGGCGCGATCGCATTCAAGACGTTCCTCCATGCCCCGATGCCGGGGCGCGAGCACGAGTTCGTGGGCTTGTTCTGCATCGATGAAGGCCGCCTGCGCGATTTGATGTTCGAGGTCGCGAAGACCGGCGTTCCACACACGTTCCACTGCGAAAACAACGCGATGCTGCACGCGCTCGAGCACAAGCTCGTGGAGAGCGGCCGTACCGACCCGATGGCGCACGCCGAGATGCGCCCGACGGTGGTCGAAGACGTCTCCGTCGCGACGATGCTCGCCATCGCCGCCGAGACCAAAGGGCACGTCCAGGTCGTGCACATGTCGAGCCCGATGGCCGCGCAACTCGTCAAGGAAGCGAAAGCCCGCGGGGTGCGCGCGACCGGCGAAACGTGCCCGCACTACCTGTTCCTCAGCGAGGACGAGCTGCGCATCTTCGGCCCCTATGCGAAGTGCAATCCCGTGTTGCGCAGCAATGCCGACCGCGACGCCTTCTGGAAGTACGTGCAAGACGGTACGATCGACGTAATCGGCAGCGATCACGCGCCGTATAGCGTCGAAGAAAAGGAACGCGGCACGGACAACATCTTCCGCGCACCCTCCGGCTTTCCGGGACTCGAAGTGCAGTTTCCGCTGATGCTGACCGCCTATCACGACGGCCTGCTCTCGCTCTCCGACATCGCGCGGCTCACCGCCACGCGCGCATCGGAGCTCTTCGCGCTGCCGCAGAAGGGCCGGATCGAGGAAGGCTGCGACGCCGACTTCGCAATCGTCAACCTCGACGAAGCGTGGACGTTCGAGTTGAAGGATGCCTTCAGCAAAGCCCGTGAAATCATGAAGGTCTACCAGGGCCGCAAGTTGCGCGGCAAGGTGGTCACGACCGTCGTGCGCGGAACGCGCGTCTTCGATCACGGTAAGATTCTGGTCGAGCCCGGCTTCGGAACGTTCCTCCGGCCGGATCATAGCAAGGGGAAGACATGGGCCGCATACTCACCAGCCGCGACGTAGAGTTCGCCGTCAAAGGCGGCTCGGTGTTCGCCTGCGGCGGTGGCGGCTGGGCCGATCACGGCCGCGAACTCGGCACGACCGCGGTCACCGTCGGACGGCCCGAACTCGTCGACATCGCCGACGTGCCCGACGATGCGTGGATCGCCACGAGCGCCGCGATCGGCGCTCCCGGCGGCCTCACCGATTGGCAGATGCTGGGCGTCGACTACGTGCGCGCGGTCGAACTGCTGCAAGAAGCGCTGGGCGAACCGATCTACGGTTTGATCATCGGACAGAACGGGATGTCGAGCACGTTGAACGGCTGGCTTCCGTCGGCGCTCCTGGGAACGAAAGTCATCGATGCCGTCGGCGATCTGCGCGCGCACCCGACCGGCGACATGGGTTCGCTCGGCATGGCGAACTCACCCGAAGCGACGATCCAAAGCGCGGCCGGCGGCAACCGCGCGAAGAACGCCTACATGGAACTCGTCGTGCGCGGTGCGACGGCCGCTGTATCGCCCGTGCTGCGGCGCGCCGCCGATCAAGCCGGCGGTTTCATCGCGAGCGCCCGTAACCCGATGCGCGCGAGCGTCGTGCGCGAGAAGGCCGCGCTCGGCGGCATCTCGCTCGCGCTCGAGCTCGGCGAAGCGATCGCGGGCGCCGAACCGGCCGGCGGCGCAGCCGTCATCAAGGCGATCTGCGATACGTGCAAGGGCGACGTTCTCGTTCGCGGCACGGTCACGGCGAAAACGCTCGTCTACACGAACGAAGCGTTCGATATCGGCACGATCACCGTATCCGACGGTACGAAGAAATTCGTGATTCACGTGATGAACGAGTACATGGCCGTCGTTGAGGGCGACAACCGGCGCGCAACCTATCCCGACGTCATCACCACGCTCGACGGCGACGGACGGCCGGTCAGCGCCGGCCACGTGCGCGAAGGCGACGTGCTCTCGATCTTCCACGTGCCGAAAGCCCGCATTCCGCTCTCGGCCAGCGTGTTCGATCCATCGGTCTATCCCGTCGTCGAGAAAGCGCTCGGGATCGACATCGCCGGCTACGCGTTGCAGCCGCTATGAGCGCGGGACTCCGCTGCAAGGGGTGGCGTCAAGAAGCGCTGCTGCGGATGCTCGAGAACGTGCTGGCCGTCGGGGAGAACCCGAAGGACCTCGTCGTGTACGCCGCCTTCGGCAAAGCGGCGCGTAACTGGCCGGCGCACGATGCGATCGTGCGCACGTTGATGGAACTCGAAGACGGCGAGACGATGATCGTGCAATCCGGCAAACCGATCGGCGTGATTCGCACGCATGTCCACGCGCCGGTCGTGATCATGGCCAATTGCAACGTCGTCGGCCAATGGGCGACCGCTGAGAACTTCTACGCGTTGGAGAAAAAGGGCCTGATCTGCTGGGGCGGCTTGACCGCCGGCGACTGGCAGTATATCGGCTCGCAGGGCGTGATCCAGGGAACCTACGAGATCTTCTCACGCATCGCCGAGCGCCACTTCGATAACGACCTGCGCGGAAGATTCGTGCTGACGGCCGGACTCGGCGGCATGGGCGGTGCGCAACCGCTCGCCGGTCGCCTGGCGGGCGCCGCGATCCTCGTGATCGAGGCCGATCCCGCGCGCATCGAACGGCGCATCGAGGATCGCTACCTGCAGCATCGGGCTGCGTCGCTCGACGACGCGCTGGCGCGCATTCGCGATGCGCAGGCGCGCAAAGAACCGTGCTCCGTCGGCCTCGAAGGCAACGCCGCCGACGTCTATCCCGAGATTCTGCGCCGCGGCATCATCCCCGACGTCGTATCGGATCAGACATCCGCGCACGATCTCATCTACGGCTACATCCCGTCGGGCTACTCGCTGGCCGACGTGCGCCGCCTGCGCGAAGACGACCCCGCGAAGCTGATGCGCGACGGGCTCGCGTCGATCGGCAAACACGTCACCGCGATGCTCGGATTCATGGACCGCGGCTCGGTCGTCTTCGACAACGGCAACTTGATCCGCACGCAAGCGAAGAAGGCCGGCGTCGAACGTGCCTTCGAGATCCAGATCTTCACCGAAGCGTTTCTGCGGCCGCTCTTCTGCCGCGGCATCGGCCCCTTTCGCTGGGTCGCGCTCTCCAACGATCCCGAAGACATTCGCAAGATCGACGACTTCGTGCTCGAACGTTTCCCGGACAACCGGATCGTGACGAACTGGATCGCGCTGGCGCGGGAGCACGTGCCGTTCCAGGGATTACCCGCGCGGATCGCGTGGCTCGGTCACGGCGACCGCACGGCGCTCGCGGTCGCCGTCAACGAGATGGTGCGCGACGGCAAACTCGCGGCGCCCGTCGCGTTCACGCGCGATCACCTCGATGCGGGCGCGATGACGCACCCGAACATCATGACCGAAAATCTCAAGGACGGCAGCGACGCGATTTCCGACTGGCCGCTGCTCAACGCGATGATGCACTGCTCGTCGATGGCCGATCTGGTCGCCATTCATTCCGGCGGCGGCGGCTACAGCGGCTACATGACGAGCGCCGGCGTCACGGTCGTGGCCGACGGCACCGAAACGGCCCGCCAGCGGCTCACGCTCTCGATGACCAACGACACGTCGCTCGGCATCATGCGTTACGCCGACGCCGGCTACCCCGACGCCCTAGACGAAGCCCGCCGCTCCGCCATCCGCCACATCCCGCTCTAGCAACGAAGTAGCAGCGTCGCGAAAGTAGCGGCGTTACGTTCCTAGTGTGGCGGGACGCCGCGCTCGGAATGAGCATCTCACCATGCTGCGCGGCCTTCGCGCTCGTGGTCGTCGTCGAGCCGGCCGTCGAAACCGTACGCATACGGATGCACGTTGCCGCAGCTCGCGCACGTGCGCGCGGAGGCGTTGAACGCGCGAGCCTGTGCGAGGGCGTGCTCCCAGAATGCGCGCAGCCCGAAGCGACCCGCGGCAAAGGCGTCGCTCAGCAGTTCCGCGTTGCACTTGGGGCAATACCAGGCGACGGTTTCGGTGCCGAGCGTGCTCGCCGTCTTTCCGGTCGTTGCGATCACGAGCGTGTAATACACGCCGTCTTCCATCTCGGCGCGGATGAAGATCGTATCGGCCGCGGTGGTGCGCCAAAAGCCGAAGAGATGTTCGATGTGGTACGGCGTTCCGCCGGGGATGCGGTGCATGACGCGCGATCGCTCGGGCACGCGCAGAACGCTGCCGTCGCGCCGCTCGAGCACGCTGAGCGGCGGATCGCCGGGCGCGTCCTTACGCGTCCAGATCTGGTAATTACTCGCTTCTTGCCAACTGCCGTCACCTTCGCCGAGATAGATATCGTAGGCGGGCGTATACGGCGTCGTCACCAGAGCAGACGCGCCTCCGCTTGTTCGGGCGAATCCTTCGCGACGTTCCAACAGTACCCGAGCGGGTTGACGTGGCCGCATTCGGGGCAGTGCCGGTGTTTGGGATCCGCGTTGTACGAACGCACGGCTTCTTCTTCGGCACGCCAAATGCCGGCGAGGCCGAAACGCCCCGACAGATACGGATATTCGTAGAGCATCGTCAGGCACTTCTGACAGTACTGCGCGTAGCTCTCGCGATCGTCGCCCGTCGGCGTCTGCATCAGCACGACGAAGTGCCCGAACTCTTCGCCCGGACGCGCCGGGATCGGCAGATAAAGTTCGTCCATGTCGTTGATGTGCCAGAACCCTAAACTGTGTTCGACGCGATGCGGCACGCCGCCGGGCGTGATGTGAATCTTCATCGCCTTGTGCTGCTTGGAGAGCAGGCCGTCGGGCGTCATCGTGACCGAGTTGAACGTGCCTTTTTTCGGATCGACGATCTCTTTGAGCGTGATCGTGCGGCGACGAATCCCGATGATGTTCTGCCCGGTCTCTTGCCAGGTCGTGAACTTCTTGACGATCTTCTCATCGAGATAGTCCCAGTCGTCCATGATCTTTTCGATGGGCTGATCGATACCGACGGTAGCAAACATGGCTCAGCCTCCTATTTCAGTACGGGTAGCTCCTTCGGGCGCGTGCCGAGCCGCTCCGCTCCGGTGGCCGTAACGACCACGCTGTCGCCCCAGCGCATGTAGTCGTCGACGTCGTCGATCCCGGCCGACGGCTTGACGTTGAAGCAGCAGCCCTCCTCGAGCACGAGGTCGCGGACCTCCGGCGGCTCCGGCCGGCGGGCAACCAGCAGCGGACCGTCGTTGCCGGTACCCCGGCCGTGCATGCCCAACCCCGTGCGAACGCGGCCGCCCACGAGGCCCGTCCGTTCGGCCAGCTCCATCAACTCGCTCACCTTGACGCCCGGCTTCATCGCCGCAACGACCCGGTCGAACGCGTCCCACACGCACTTCATCGCGTCGAGCATCTCCGGCGGCGCGTCACCGATCGCCATGCTCTGATCGATCTGGGCATGATAGCCGCCCCAGATCCCCTCGACCTCGACGCTCACGACGTCGCCGTGCTGCAGCTTGCGGAACGACGGCTGTTCGAGCCGATGATACGGTCTGGTGCGCGGCCCGCTGACCCAGCCGACCATCGGATGGAAGCTGCCGCCGGCCATCGCGTTGGCGAACATCATGTGCGCATAGAGTTCGCGTTCGGGCACACCGGGACGCGCGTGACCGTAGAGCGCTTTGAGCTCGATCTCCGCAACTTCGACGCCCTTGCGCAAGAATGCGATCTCTTCCGGACTCTTGCGCCAGCGCGCTTCACCGAGAACCGGCGTCGCGCTGACGATCTTGGCATCGGGTACGCTCTTGCGCAGCGTTTCGTACGAGCCCCAGTTCACCACGCCCTCGAAGCTGCGGATGTGGGAGATCGGCGATGACGTCAAGCCCGCGATCGCAACCGTCCCCTTGGCGAGCGCCGGCCGTTCCTTGAGATACGTGGAGATCGTTTTGCCGCCCATGCCGCGTTCGGCCGCGCGGATGTCGGTGAACCAGTTCGACGACGGCCACACGCCGCCGCGCGACAGCCACGCCGTCACTTCGCCCTCGAGCGGAAACGCGACGGTGACTTCATCGCTGTTCTCGCCGAGTTGCGTGAGGTAGCGCGAATCGGCCGCGCCGCGTCCGTGCTGATGCGTCAGCGGGAAGCACACGATCACGTCGATGCCGGCCTTCGCCATCAGCTTGCGCACGAGCGCCCAACGGCGGTCGCGCTCCTCGAGGCTGAACACTGCGTTGCTCCACTCGGGAGACCACTTTTCTTCGACGGTTGCATTCGACATGCGTTTGGTCTTGCCGAGGGGCCGTCTGCGATCCTACCGAACCGCGATCCCATGAAAGCAGCGCTCAATCACCACTCGCGGCGCGGGTTCATCGCACTCGGTGCCGCGTTCGGTCTGCAAGCGGCGTCTGCCGTCGCGCAGACCCCGGCGGCGCTCACGCCCCTGCGCGTCGCGTCGGCCGCGGATGAAGACATCCTCGGCACGGTCTGGGCGATGCAACACGGCATCTTCCAGAAATACGGCCTCGACGTCGATCTGCGTCCGAGCAACAGCGGCGCTGCCGTTGCCGCAGCCGTCGTCGGCGGTTCGATCGACATCGGAAAATCGAGTTTGTTTTCGCTCATCGCGGCCCATGCGAAGGGGATCCCGATCGTCCTGATCGCCGCGGCCGGGGTGTATTCGTCCAAATTTCCGGCCGTCGGTATTTTGGTGAAGACCGGCTCGCCGATCCGCACCGCCAAGGACCTCACCGGCAAGTCGATCGCCGTGCAAGCGCTCGACGATCAGTTCGCGGTCTCGGTCAAAGCATGGGTCGACCAGCACGGCGGTGACTCTTCAACCTTGAAGTTCATCGAGTTCCCGAGTTCCGCCGCCGCCCAGGCGGTCGTGGAGGGCCGCGTCGACGCGGCCTCGTTCACCAATCCGAACTTGAGCGAAGCGCTGGCCACCGGCAAGGTGACGTCGATCGGGCATCCCTTCGATGCGATCGGCAGCTACTTCATCCAAGCCGGGTACTTCACTACCAGCACCTATTTCGCCGCGAATCGTCCGGCGATGGATAAGTTTGCGCGCGCGATCAACGAGGCCAGCGCCTACATCGACTCACATCAAGCGCAGACTGCCGAAACCCTCTCGACGTTCACGAAGATCCCGCTCGACGTCATCACCCACATGGCGCGGACCGGCCTCAATGCCAAGCTCGACCCGCGCAACCTTCAGCCGTTAGTCGACGCGGCGTTCAAGTACAAAGCGATCCCGGCGAACTTCAATGCGAAGGATATGATCGCCGGGTAAGGCTTCCTATCGGGCGGCGACGGCCTGCTTCGGTTGCGGGCCGCCGAATTTTTCGAACTGCGGGGTGATGCCGTTCTTGCGCATCTCCTCGAGCCAGATTTCGTGGATGCGCGGATCCTGATCTTCGTACTCGATTTGGCTGCCGCCGTCTCGCGTGCTCTTCGCGATCGTGCCTTGGCCGCCGTCTTTGGCCGTGCTGTAGTCGCGCTTCTTTTGCGTGAGCGGATAGCGTGCGTTGCCGCCGCCGATCAGCGCGAGGTAGCGCGAAGGGGTTTGACTCGTCGTGAAGTGCTGGTGGAACTGACGCTCGACCGGCGCGAACACCATACCGGGCTTCCAGTCAACGCGGATGAAGTCTGCATCGCCCTCGCTCCACAAGAGCGAGTAGCCCTTGCCCGTAACGGTGAAGATGTGCGCGCCGGCTTCGTGATGGTGCGCTTTCTTGTACGTGCCCGTCGCGATTTCGGAGGTGTGCGCGTGCATGTTGCCGTTGGCGAGCAGAAACATCAGGTTCATCGAGCCCGCGCCGCGTTCGCTCCAGGCGGTGAGTTCGATCGCACTCAGGTCGGGTACGAAGTTCGTTTCCCACATGTTCTGGCCCGCGCGCACGAGCGAGAGATCGCCGGCGCCCGTGAACCAATCGTCTTTACCGATGCGGTCCTTGAAGAAGTGCTTGTTCTCGAAGATGAACTCATCGTCGTGATAGATCTTCATCGTGAGCGGCAGCGAGGTCACCGTCGCGACCACGGCCCGATTCTTGCCGTCGCCGTTGTGCAGACGATAGCGCACGTTCAGCGGGATAGCGAACATGCTATGGGCTTGCCACTCGAAACTGTGCGTCTTGCCGTTCGGCAGCTCGATCTCGGTGCTGCCGCGGCCCTCGACGACGTACATCACCTCTTCGTAGAGATGGCGCTGCGGCGTGGTCGAGGTGCCCGGCGGGATATCGATCGCGAAGCAGCTCGCCCAGTCACCGCGGCCCGTGATATGCACGGCGACGCCGTTCACGCCGTAACGCGGCCACGGTTTTGTTTCGACCGTGTGCAGATCGAAGCCCAAGCCGTTGACCACATGGATGCCTTCGCGCTCGATCCAATCCATGTACGGGTCTTGGTAGAGACGAGCGGCCTTCGCGGCCTCAATCGTTGACGTCATCACGGCTCCTTCGCGTACGGTGCGGGTATTCGGAGGTTTACTCCGCGTCATCCGGTGGTCCTGGTCTCCGGAATGTAGCGGATCAGCAGGTAGGCGACCGTCGTGGCCGAGAGCGTGATGAACAGAAAGGCCGAGCCGTAGTTCAGCCGGTCGGCAATGAGCGCGAACATCAAGGGGCTCAGCGCCTGGCCGCCCTGGCCCGCGAAACGCCAAATTCCCAGAAAGGTGCCGCGGGCTTCGGCCGGAGCGACGTCGGTGCCGACGGTCTGGATCGATCCGCCGGTCAATGACTGGAGCGCAACCCCGATCAGAAACACCGCCACGTACCACGTGAGGTTGAGGTGCAAGAAGGCCGTGAACGCCAGTGCGAGCGACGAGAACGCCACGCCCGTGAAACCCGGCACCATCGTCCGCTTGCGGCCGAACCGGTCCATCATCCAGCCCGCGAGAAAGCCGATCGGCAACGAGATGAGCGAGGCACTCGTCGCGAGGTAACCGATCGGACGCGGCCCGAGCGTGTACGCGAACGCCGCGTAGAGATAGAGCAAATCGGCTGCCAGCGGCCCGCGCGTCAAGCCGGCAAAGAGCGCGACGCCGAAGTACGGCAGACGCGGCACCACGAGCTCGCGCAGCGACAACTTCGAAGCCGGCGCCGTACTCGTTCCGGCCACCCGCTCGCTGCGCGGCGTATCTTTGGCAAAGAGCACCGTGGGAATCAGAGCGACCAGCGCCAGGCTCGCATATACGAGGAACGGAACGCGCGCCCCGAGTTCGTTTGCGATGAGACCGCCGACCACCGGACCCGCCAGCCGGCCGGTGCTGTCCATGCCGAACATCCAACTGACCAGCCGTCCGCGCTGCGAGGCGGCAGCGCCGTGCGAGATCGCAGCCAAACGCGACATGATCCACATTTGCGCTGCAAAGCCGTTGATGAATCGCAGGAGGAGCAGTTCGGGGAACGAGTTTGCGCCGGCGACGAGAAAGCCCATCGCCGCAGCGAGCAGCGGTCCTGCGATCAGCACCGGGCGACGCCCGAAGCGATCGATCAGCCAGCCGGATGGAATCGTTCCGAGCACGTTGCCGATGAGAAACATCGTCACGACGAGGCTCGCGACGCCGAAGCTGACGTGGAACGATCGTGCGAGCGTCGGCAACGCCGGCACGGCAATTCCCGTGCCCAATGCCAAGATCAGTGCCGGCAAATACGTGGCGAGGAACGCCTCCCACGATATCGCCGGGCCTTCACGCGGTGGGGTTTGTTCCTCGCGGTTCAGTGGAACATCGCTGCGTAAGACAAAACGCAACGCCGTTCGCAAAGCCGAACATTTTCCCCTACGGTCTAGACATGCGCGTGCACGAGCGTCTGGGGGGCGAAGAGATCCTCGATCGCGAGGCGGCGCGCGCACACGCCCTGCTCGTAGGCGTAGTCGAGGAACGCCTCGAGCGTCACGCGATTGCGTTCGACGCCATAAGGAAAGATGTCGTCGCCGATGATGGCTTTGGTGCGCTGCGCGTAATCGGCGTGCCACGCGATCGGGAACATCGAGGCGCCGGTGTAGAGCGCGCGCTCGACGCTGTTGCGTTTGGCTTCTTCGAAGGCCGCGTAGAGATTGGCCGCGACCCACGGCGCACGATCCAACAGCGTTTTCTTGATGACGATCGTGTGCATCACCGGGTAGATGTGGGTCTCGCGCACGTACTCCTGTTCGACGTCTATCGTGTGTTGGAAGAGCAAGCGCACGCGCGGGTCGGCGCCGTAACAGCGTGGTGCCTGCGCGCTGATCATCGCGTCGATCTCGCCTGCCGGCAGCATGTCGGAGAGCGAACGGTCCGGAACGGGCGTCAAGCGCAATCCGGCCGGCAGGCTCAAGGCGACCTTCTCGGTGCGGCCCGGCTCGTCGGCGCCCGCTTGGACCCAATCGATGGTGCGGAGATCGATGCCGTAGTAGTGCGCCAACAGGCCCCGCGCGTACACCGCGGCCGTCTGCGCCCACTCGGGCAGGCCGATGCGGCGGCCGGCCAGGTCGGCCGGTGTCTCGATCGGGCCGCCGTCCATCACGTAGAACGAACCATGGCGCACCATGCGGTTGGGGAAGACGGGAATCGCGATCAGCGAGTCGTCGCCGTTCGACCGCATCGCGGCGTACTTCGCCATCGAGATCTCCGCGACGTCGAAGTCGTTGAACATCACGCCGCGCAGCAAGATATCGTGATACGACAGCTCGAGGTGGTTGAGCGTGATCCCTTCGGCCGTGACGTGACCGGTGATCAGATCCGCAACGTGATCGTAGCGCAGGGTCGCGAGCGAGAGCGCGAGTTTGTTCACCAGAGCCTCAGAGACGCGCGTAGAGTTCGGCTGCGTCGAAGGACTTCGGGATGATATCGTACTTCGCGCACGCGGTGACGTAAGGCTGCATCTCGCGCGGGTCGGCTTCGGTAGCAAAGATCGTCTTGGTCGCCGCGACGGTCGCGCGATCGATGCCCGTGTAAGCGGACGTCAGATCGCCCGCCTCGGAAACGTGCGCATTGCACCAAACCTGGGCTTCGTGGATGACGCGAACGAAACGTGCGACCGTGTCGCGGTTCTTGGCGATGTAGTCGGCGGTGCAAACCCAGGCCGTCTCGAGAAAGTGCGGACCGAGCGCACCGAGCAGATCTCCCAGCGCGCGTACCTTGCCCGCGCGAACGTCGTCTTTCAGATACGGGGCGTTCGATACGCCGGCGTCGATGCGTTTCGCGAGCACGGCGGCGGTCACGGCCGAAAATGGGAGCTCGATGAACTTCACGGTCGTCGAGTCGCCGCCGGCGGCGTCGACGAACAATCGCGCGCCGATCCAGGTGGAATCCTTGATCGCGCCGACCGAGATCGTCTTGCCGTTCAAGTCGCGACCGATACGGATCGGCGAGTCCGGCGGCACGACGATCTGCGATTCCGAATCGGGTCCGAAGGTGTGCAGCCGATCGGGAAAGATGATCGTGAGCGGGATGCCGCGGGCATGGGCGGTGATGATCGCGGTCGAGCTGACCTTGCCGACGTCGATCGCGTTTCCGGCCAGCGCGGCCGCGACGGCCGAACCGTTGGTCGCCTTTTCCAACGTCACATCGAGTCCGGCGTTCTTGAACAGCCCGCTATTCTGAGCGTAGATCAGCGGCGTAACGTCGTTGACCGGATTGCTCGCGACCCGTACGGTTGTCAACGCGGTCTGCGCGAACGCGCTACGGCCCGCTGCGAGCAGCATCGCTCCGCCGGCGATGATCCCCTTGCGCGAAACGTTCATCAGGCCAGCATGACCTCTTCGTAGGACACCGGCCGCGAGATCACTTTGAACTTCGCCGCCGACTGCAGCTGCGGCTCGATGCACGAACGCTCGGCCTTTTCCGCCAGCACGGGCTGAACGATCGTGCGAATCGTCTCGATCGGCAGCTTGGTGTACGTTACCAGCAGCTGCTCGACCGAGGACGGGTTGGCGTTCACGTGTTTGGCCGTGGCGTAGAGCGCGGAGACGACTTGCTTCACCAGCGCCGGGTTCTTGGCGATGAAGTCGGCGTGCGCGTACCACACGCCGAGCGCCCAATGCCGGCCGAGCGTATTGTAGACGCCCGGCACCGCGCGCGTGTCAGCCTTGGCTGCCGACGCGAACGGCTCGACGAGACACCCCGAGGCGATCTCCTTGCGCTGCAGGGCCGCGGAGATCGATGCAAACGGGATCTCGACGATCTTGACGCTCGTCGGATCGACCTTGCTATTGGTCATCCATTGCCATACGCCGAGCGTCTGGCTATCGTTGAGTGAGTTCACCCCGAGCGTCGTGTTCGCGAGATCCGACGCGCTCTTGATCGTCGAGTCCTTGGCTACGGCGAGAATGACGGGCGCGGGCTCGACGAAGATCGTGCCGATCGCGATGATCTTGAGCGGGATGTTATGGATGATCGCGTTGGCGATGCCTTCGGGCGTGGCGCTCGCGATGTCGATGTCGCCGCGTACGACGGCTTCGAGCGTTTCCGCACCGCGCCCGGTCGTGGTGATCGTGGCGCTGATGCCGGCTTGTTTGAAGTAACCCAGCTGATCGGCGAAATATCCTTCGGCCTGCGTCGCCGCAGAGCTCGCGGCGATCCGAATCGTCGAGGTCTGGGCGCGGACGATCGCCGGGAATCCCGTCGCGACGGCCGCGCCGGATGCCGCAAGGGCAAGCGCGCGACCGCGCGTCATGGTCGTCTTCATCTCAACTGCTCCGGGTTTAGGTGACGGTGACTTCGCGTTCGGGGAAGTCGTACGTCGTCGAAGCGGCGACGCCTTCGAGCGTATATCCGAGGTGTTTCTCGACCGGCAATTCGATCCACGGCGTATTCTTCTGCGGATCGCGCACGACGCCGAGCGGATCGAGTCCGCGTTCAACGCGATCGACTTGATCGAGCAGCGTCTTGCGGTACAGCGCCACGCCGCGGTCGCTCTCGCCGAGGTTTTCGACGCTATGATCGGTGATGTCGCCCTGCGAGATCATCACCATCATGTCCTGAGCGTTGAGCACGTCGGGCATGAACTTGCCCTCCGGCGTGAGCCACGGATTTTCCCAAATCGGGCTGTGCGTGCGCGGTGCCTTGCCGGCCTCACGCTCGCGGCAGTTGAGCCAATAATGGGTCGTGTGGGTGTCGTCGGCCGGCACGCGGATCTGATACTGAACCCACTCCGCGGTATACGGTACGACGGCGATCCCCGGAAAGAGCTGCGGATGACCGGTCTTCCACTCTTCGGAATCTTCGGTGTCGCCTTCCCACAGACGCTTCTTGATGATGCCGTACTCGAAGAGTTCGAAATCGATCTTCGCGTGATGGCGGGTCTTCACGGGCGAGAGTCCCAAACGTCCGCGCGCGTAGTTGGTGTACTTCATGTGCAAGTACTCGATGTGCAGCGGGTCGAGCGTGTTCTCGGCGACTTGCAGCCAGTTGCACGGCATGCGGCTGATGCCGATGTCCCATTCCCAATCGTCGCGCACCATGTGTTCGAACCGCGGCAGCAACGGCGCCGGCGCTTCGCCGAGATACGCCCACAGGAGCCCGGCCATTTCTTGCACGGGATAAGCCGCGATCTTGATGCGCGCTTTGAGTTTGCTGTTCGCCGGTTCGGCGGGCGTCTCGACGCAGTTGCCGTTCCCATCGAACTTCCACGCGTGATAGGCGCAGACGAGATGGTTGTCTTCGAGCATCCCGCACGCGAGCGAGGTGCCGCGATGCGGACAACGCTCGGCGACGAGCCCGTAGGTGCCGTTCTCATTCCGGTAGAGCGCGAGGCTCTCGCCGAGCACGCGCACCGCGATGACCGGGTTCTCGGCGAGCTCGGCAACGGCGGCGACCGGCTGCCAAAAGCAGCGCATGTACTTGCCCATGGGCGTTCCCGGCCCGACGAGCGTCAGGCGCTCCTGACGTTGTTTGCGCGGCGCAAGATGATCGACGGACACGGCACACCAGCCCTCTGAAGTGAAGGGTTCCTTATTGGACAGGAGTACAGTAATGGAACATGCCTCCAGTGTCAAGGCCGACCGCGAGTCTGGAGACGGGCCGCGTACAGCAAAAGGCGCGCACCCGCAAAGCGCTCGTCGACGCTGCAATCGGGTTCGTCCGCGAGGGGCGCGATTTTTCGGTCGGCGATGTCGCCGACGCGGCGCTCGTCGGGCGCGCGACGGCGTATACCTACTTCAAAACGAAAGAATCGCTGCGCGCGCAGGCGGTGCTCACGTTTGTCGCCAGCAACGACTTCCCGTCGTTCGAAGGCGCGTTCGCGCAGACGGCCGACGCGGAAACGCGCGTGCAAGCCGTCGTCGAAGCGAGCGACAAGTCGATCCGGCTGCACGAAGCGCAATACCGCGCGCTGCTGCGCTCATCGCTCGAAGACGGCCAGGGCGACGAGCTTCCGCGGCGCCCCGCCAACCGCCGGCAATGGTTGACCGACGCGCTCCAACCGATGCGCGCTTCACTCGACGATGCGGCGTTCGACCGTCTCGTCGGCGCGCTGAGCCTGTGCTTGGGCATCGAGGCGCACGTGACGTTGCGCGACGTCTGCGGATTCAGCGAGCAAGAAGCCAGCGCCATCAAAGCCTGGGCCGCCGCGGCCCTCGTCGCAGCCGCCAAACCGAAAACGCGCCCGCGCTAGGATATTGCCCTGAAGATGTGGTGTGGTAGGGAAACGTGTGCTAGGGACGCGCACACCTCGGCCCTACGGCCATCGGCTTCGCACGCAACGGAAACGCCCTTGTCGTGAAATTCTTGTTGAATCATCAATCGTAAATTCGGTGTCATTCTGAGCGGAGCGCCGAAGGGCGCGTAGTCGAAGAACGCGCCACACCCTTGCCGACGTGCCAGGGCAACGCCCGTAACGTGGAGTGCGCTCACAGCGCCGTGGCAATCTAGCACCTTTCGTGGCGTTGCCCTGGCTATCAGGCATGATACCGGCGCGTCCTTCGACTACGCGCCCTTCGGCGCTCCGCTCAGGATGACACAGAATTTACGTCCCGCTCACATAGTTCGAGTTTTACATCGCTTACATAGTTCGAGTTTACATCGCTTACATAGTTCGAGTTTACATCGCTCACATAGCTCAAGCTTCACGTTTGCCTGCGGAGCCGACGGCCGTAGGGCCGAGGCGTGCCCTTACTACCGCATCTCTTCCCTTGAGAGCCCGATCAGTCGACGGCTTCGCTGTGGAGGCGGTCGCTGGTGCGCAACGCCGGGAACGCCAGGGCCCACGTCAGCACGACGCCCAAGGTGGCCACGCCGCCGAGCGCGACGCCGAGCACCGGCCCGAAGATCTGCGCGGCCGTACCCGATTCGAACGAGCCAAGTTGGCTCGAGGCATTGATGAACAGGCTCTCGATCGAGTTCACGCGACCGCGCATGTTGTCGGGGGTATTGAGCGCCACCAGGCCACGGCGGATGACGACGCTGATCATGTCAGCGGCTCCGGCTAACGCCAAGCACGCGATCGAGAGCCAGAGATTGCGTGAGTACGCGAACGCGATGATCGCGACGCCGTAGGCCGCGACCGCGAACAGCATCGTCTTGCCCACGCGCCGGTTGGGAGTGCGCCGCGAAAGCACGATCGCCATCACCGATGCGCCGATCCCGCTGGCACTGCGCAGCATCCCGAATGCGAAGGCGCCCGCGTGCAATATTTGGTCCGCATAGACCGGCAAGAGCGCCGTCGCGCCGCCGAACAGCACGGCGAAGAGGTCGAGCGAGATCGCGCCCAGCACGATCGGTTTCGAGCGAATGAACCGCACGCCGTCGAGCGCCGAATCGGCCCGGATACCGGTCGCCGTCGTGCGGATGGTATCGCGCACGTGTAAGATCGAAAAACCGAATACCGCAGCCAGCGTCAATATGCCGGCGAGCACGAACGCCGCCACCGTCGAGACCGCCACCACCGCACCGCCCAGCGCCGGCATCGCGATCACGGCGACCTCGCGCGCCGAAGCGTAGGTCGCCTGCACGCGCATGTAATCTTCGATTTCGACGATGTTTACGAGCATCGTGCGCTCGGCCGGCGAGCCGAATGCCCGTGCGATGCCCTGACAGAACAGCACCGAGAGCACGAGCGGAAGGTTGTCGACGTGCGCGAGCGCGAGTAGCCCGAGGGCGAACGCGCAGAACGCCACGGCCGTCGCCGCGATCATCGCGATGCGCTTGCGATTGAAGCGATCGACGGCATGCCCCGCCACAAAGACGAGAAAGAGCTGCGGAGCAAACATCACGAGGCCGACGAGGCCTAGGTCGAACGGACGATGGTGAATGCTGTAAACGGTCCAGCCTACCGCGACCCCGAGGATCTGCGACGAACTTTCGCTGGAAAGAAACGCGAAGAAATATGCCGCGACGTTACGCCGGCTGCTCACCTTATCGATGCGCAAAAATTTCGAGCGAAATGAGTGGGCACCTTTAGCCCGCGTTTAGTAGTCGCCGACGTCCATATCGATGGCGGGCGTTGCCGGCAGATCCGCCGCGCCGATCGCATCGATCAGCGCGAGGGCATCCTCCGTGCACGCATCGACTTCGGATACGCGCGTGCGGAGCCCGTGGCGTTCGGCGAAACGTAAATCGGCGGCGAGCAAGCGACCATGCGCGATGACGATCGTCACCGCCAGACGCAGAAGCGCAGCTAACTCCGGATCGCCCGAGCTCGCTCGCCGGCGCGCAAATATTTCGCGATCCGGAACTCCGAATGCGCGCAAGCGGTTCACGGCGATCAGCGTTGCGCGGGCGCTGCGGCGCCACTGCGCGACCGCCAGGACGATCGACCAATATGTAACCATCACAGCAGTTACATAGCGAAAACGCCGGTCGTCTGTCAATCCTTGACAGTAACCTCCGCAATGGTTACAATCGGAAGCGAAATGGCTACCCGGACGCCCAAGCGGGCCTTTCCGCTGCACCACGGGCGCGTGTCGTTGAGCTTTGCCGGAACGGTCGGCGATCGCGGATCCACGCCGGTCGAACGCCTGGATGCGCCCGACGCGCTCGTCGATTGGCTCTTAGCGGCCGGATTGCTGGCACGTCGCGTTCCGCCGCCGGACGAACGGACGTTTGCGGCCGCCTTGCGGCTGCGCGAGAGCATCGCGAGCATCGTAGCGGCCGTGGTCGCCGGCAAGAAGCCCGGCAGTGCGGATATAACGGCGCTCAATACCGTGGTGCGCCGCTGGGGTTCACGTCCGATGCTCGATCCCAAGACACTACTGACGCGCGAAGAGATCGCGGATCCGATTCACGCTGCGCTCGGACGGCTGGCCCGCGACGCCGTCGAACTCGTCGGCGACCGCACCGAACGCGAACGCTTGCGTGCGTGCGGCCTCGATCCGTGCGGCAGCATCTTTCTCACGCCCGTCGGGCGCGACCGCCGCTGGTGTTCGATGGCCCGGTGCGGAAACCGCGCAAAAGTCGCAGCCTTTCGCGAACGTGAAGGTTCTCGTGGCCGTTGATATCGTCGCGTCTTCCGGTGTGTTCGATGCGGCGGCGGAACAGGCCGTGTGCCGGAGCATCCTCTACGCGGTCGACGGCGGCTGGGGGATCGCCGGTCAGGCCTTCACCAACGACGTGCTCGACGAGGGACCGGAATAACCTAACGCGCCACGCCGGCGCGTTCGAAGATCAGCGCGCGCATCGCCGCGACGATCGCGTCGTAGGCGGGTCGACGGTAGGCCCACTGCTCGCCTTCGGGCGGCGGAAACACCGCCATCGTTGCGTTCGCCTCGAAGACGACGACGTTGCCCGCGGGATCGATCCCGAAGTCCACGCCCGCGTAATCGAGCGCGAGCGTGCGACCGATCTCCGCGAGCGCGGTCATCCCGGCGCGCCGAGCGCATCACCGGCGCCGGCCAGAAATTGCCGTTCTTCCTCGCGATGATCGGCGCGGTCGGACATGTCGGCGGAAAAATAGTGCACCTTCCAATCGATCGAAACGGCGAGATGCACCGGATAGATCCGTCCATCGATGAAGAGCACGCGATACTTGCGCGTGAACCCGTCGGCGCTGCGCGTGTCCGCGAAGGCGATAGCGAACAACTCGTCGCCCGGAAGGCGCGCCGACGCAGCGGCAAGGGCGTCCGGTTCGTTCACCAATTCGAAGTGCCGGCCGCCTTGATGCCCAGGCGAACGCACGAGCAACGGAAACGTCCAGCCGTGCTCGAGCAGTCGCGTCGCCGTCAACACCGATCGCGGCAGGCGTTCCGTGCGCGGCATGACCACGCCGGGCAGGCCCGCAAAACGCTGCGCGTTCGCGGCCCGGCCGGTCTCGAGCACGCGCTCGGGATCGTTGATCGCCGGGGCCCCCGACGCGGCCAGCACGGCCTTCGCGCGCTCGAGCGACGCCGCGCAGCGATCCGCATCGCCGATCGCGTTGAACACGACGTCGTGCGGCGCGAGCGGCATGCCGCTTCGAAAACCGTCGGCCAGCACCATCGTCGTTTTCCATCGTTTGCTCGTCGAGATAGCGGTGCGCGACGAGGTCGCCGCCGCGGCCGGAAATCACGACCAGCACACGCACGAGCGGCGGCGCGGAACCGGTGAACGGCAACGTCCACGACGCACCGAGCGTGAAGAACTGGCGCGCCTTCTCCGCGGCGCCGTGCTGCAGGACCATCGACCCGAGGTTCGTGAGCGTCCCGAGGTGGCGGTAGTCGCGTTGGAGCACGGCACCGTAGGCCTGCACGGCGGCCTCGCTCCAGCCGAGATCCTCGAGCGCACAGGCGCGTTCGAACAAGGCATCCGCATCGTCGGGCGCACGTTCAAGCCGCCGTTCGATCTCGGCGAGTTCGCTCGGGTCGCTGTAGCGTCGCGGGGCAATCCGCATCGCCCCTACCTTCCCATCCGAAACGTAGAAATCACTGATAGGGGAAGGCTTCCGGTGAACGAACCAGCGCGGCGGAGGTCGACAATGACGATCCGGCGTTCTCATTTTCTCTTGGGTGCCGCGGCAGGGGCCGCAGCATTCGTCCCCGGCCGCCCGGCCCGTGCCGACGATACGCTGCGGATCGGCGCGCTGCTGCTCGACAATACCGCCGAAGTGTTCTACGCGCGGGAACTCGGCATGTTCAAAAAGGCCGGGCTGGACGTCGACATCCAAACCTTCCCGAGCGGCGGCGCGGCCTCATCGGCGCTGGTCGGCGGCGCGGTCGACATCGCGATTGCCGACGCGCTCACGATGGCCGAGGCGCATACGCGATCGGTGCCGATCACCTACATCGCGCCGGCCTCGATCTATACGCAGGCTTTCCCGGCCTACGAACTGCTGGTTGCGGCAAATGGGCCGATCCACGTCGCGCGCGACTTCAACGGCAAGACGATGGCCACGAACGCTTTGAAGAACATCTTGCAGGTTCCGACCATGGCCTGGATCGACAACAACGGCGGCGACGCCAAGAGCGTGAAGTTCATCGAGGTGCCGTTCCCGACGATGGCCGCAGCCATTCTCGATGGCCGCATCGACGGCGCATCGATCTCCGAGCCCTTCTTCACCAACGCGATGAGCACGGGCAACTTCCGCAAGATCTCCTCCTCCGAGAAGAACATCGCACCGGAGTTCATGTTCTCCGGCTGGGCAACGTCGCTCGACTTCGCGGCCAAACATCCGGACGTGATCAAGAAGTTCGTCGCGGTCATGCTGGAGAGCGCGCGCTGGGGTAACGCCAACCGGCCGCAGAGCGCGCAAATCCTCGTCAGCGTGAACAAGATGCCGGCCGATGTTGCCAACAAGATGGAGCGCTCGTATTACGGTGAGAAGCTCTCCACGGCGCTGCTGCAGCCGGTAATCGACGCCGGCGCCAAATACGGCGCCACCACCAAGTCGTTCCCGGCGAGCGAAGTGATCAGCCCGCTAGCATTACGCTAGCGGGCGCAATGATGCTGTCGAGCTCGAGACGCTTGGTCTCGCGCACGAACGTCCGCGACCGCGCGCGCCCGCGATGACCCCCGTATCGTAGCCGAAGAGCAAGCCTCCGAGCGCCGCAACCGACGAAATCAGGAGCACGTAGCGCGAGCTGGCCATGCCCGCGACTTTTCAAGCAGGGAAGCTGCGGGACCCACCGTAGCGCATCGCATGCAACGCTTCTTCCGTATTGCCGCCGCCGGCGTGGCCCTCGTCCTTGCCGGCGCACCGCTTGGTGCGGGAGCGGCTGACCCGTTCGAGGTCGACGTGCTGTTGCCGGTTACCGGCAGCGCGTCGTTCTACGCGGTCGCACAGCAGCAGTCGCTGCACGTCATCGAAACGAACGTCAACAAGCAGGGCGGCATCGGTGGGCGCCCCCTGAAGTTCGTGATCAACGACGATCAGACCGACGCCAAGGTCGACGTCCAGCTCGCCGGGCAAATTCTGGCGAAGCATCCCGCGGTGCTCCTCGGCCCGACGCTGACGGCGCAATGTAACGCGTTGATGCCCCTCGTCAAGGATGGCCCGGCCACCTGGTGTTTTACGCCCGGCCCGCGCCCGGTCGACGGCGGATACGTCTTCGCGTTCGGCGCCGACACCTCGCACACGACGGGCGTTTCGATGCGCTACCTCAAGGCCAAGGGTATCACGCGCATCGGCATGATCTCGTCGACCGATGCGACCGGCCAAGACGGCGACAAGAACATCGATACCGCCGCAGCCGCCGACGGCGTGACCGTCCTCGGCCACGAGCACTTCAACCCGACCGACATCAGCGTGACGGCACAGCTCGCCCGCATCAAGAGCATGAACCCGCAAGCAGTGGTCGTCTGGACGACCGGGACGCCGTTCGGCACGGTGCTGCGCGGAATTCAAGATGTCGGGATCGACGTACCGATCGTGTCGACCAACGGCAACATCACCTACGGTCAGATGAAACAGTACAAAGACTTCTTGCCCAAAGACCTGTGGTTCCCGGGCGCGGCGTTCCTCGATCCCTCGCAGCTTGCCGACAAGGGCGTGATCGCGGCCGTCAAGGTATTCAACGACGGCATCGTCGCGCAAGGCGGCAGCAAACCGGATTGGGGTAACAACAATTGCTACGACGGTGCGCGGCTGTTCGTCGAAGCGCTGCGGAAGTTCGGACCGAATGCCACCAGCGCCCAAGTGCGCGACTACGTCGCCTCGCAACAGGACTGGCCCGGGATCAACGGCCGCTACAACTTCGTCAAAGAACCGCAGCGCGGCTTGGGCGACGACTCCATCGTGATGGTTCGCTGGAACACGGCATCCGGTTCCTGGACCGCCCTCAGCAAACCCGGCGGGCTACCGCTCTAGTTTATTGCGGCGGGCCGCAGTTGTAGTCGAGGGTCGTGCTGCAGACGCGCAGGTTCACGTGTGCCGTCGCGTTCACTTTGACGTTGAACTGCTGCGGCGGAACGTCATCGGAGCTCACTGAAACCACGGCGGGTCCGGGCTTCGCAACGGATAGACGAAAGCTTCCGTCGGCGCGCGAGACCGTGTGCGCGGCGCCGATCGCCACCGTAACGCCCGGCAGCGGCTGACCGGTCGTCCGGTCGGCGATCGAGCCGACCACGATGACGAGGGCGATCGCGAAGGCACCGTTCCAGCGACTATGCATGCGGAGAACTTGCCGCGTGCGGTTACGACACTCCTCGGCGAAAGCGTTCGATCGCATCGAAGAGGCCTTGCGGATCGTCGGTTCCGAGAGTCACGCGCCGTCCGTTGCGATAGAACAATTCCAACTGCCGGTGTTCGTATGCCTGCATTTTCCGTTCCCTTACCGCCGCGTGCACGTTTGAGTTTCAACGCCGTCACCGCCAAGGACTATCGGGCGGCAGACCTAAGAGCGCCGGAATGATGACGGCCGCTTTTCCAACATTCCGGGCCGATCACATCGGCAGCCTGCTGCGCCCGCCGGACTTGTTGCGCGCACGCGCGGACTTCGATGCCGGACATATCGACCTGGCAGCCCTGCGGGCCGTCGAAGATCGAGCGATCCGCGATATCGTCCGCCTCCAAGAGGAGGCCGGACTCGCGGTGGTAACCGACGGCGAATACCGCCGCAGCACGTACTCGGATTTCCTCACCGGCGCGGATTTTTCGGGCGTCCGGATCGTGCACACCGAAGACGAGGGTTGGCGGCCGTCGGCAACGCACGGTCATCGCACCGCACGCCGGATTCCGGCCGTCGAAGGCCGCATCGAATCGCACGGCACCGAGAACGCGACCGACTTCGCGTTCACGAAGTCGCTGACGGACCGCACCGTCAAGATCACGCTGCCGGGTCCGGCCTTCGTGCACTATCGGGCCGGTCGCGCCAACATCAGCCGTGAGGTCTATCCCGATCTCGATGCGTTCTGGTCGGACATCGTCGCCGCGTACCGGCATGAATTGCAAACGCTCGCCGGCGCCGGGTGCACCTACGTGCAGCTCGACGAGACCTCACTCGTCAAGCTCGGAGACGTGCGCGCCCGGGAGCTGCTGAGCGCGCGCGGCGATGACTGGCGGGATTTGCTGCGCGTGTACATCGACGTCGTCAACCGCGTGGTTGCGGGCGCACCCGACGGGATGCGGATCGCGATGCACGTGTGCCGCAGCCAGGATCAGAGTTGGCAAGCCGATACGAGCTACGAACCGATCGCCGAAGCGCTGTTCAACAGCTGCGATGTCGGCGCGTATTTGCTCGAGTGGAACGGACCTCGCGCCGGCACGTTCGAGCCGTTGCGCTTTCTGCCGGCGGGCAAGCGCGTCGTGCTCGGCCTGATCACCTCGCAAACGGCAGAGATCGAGGATCCGGATCAAATCAAGCGGCGCATCGAAGAAGCGAGCCGCTTTGCGCCGTTGGAACAGCTTGCGCTCTCGCCGCAATGCGGCTTCTCGACGGGCGCGCGGGCGTTCGATGCAACCTCGTACGAGCGGCAGCGCCGCAAGCTCGCGCTCGTGGTCGATATCGCGCGCGATGTCTGGGGGACGACTTAAGATGAAACCGCTGTGCGGCTTGTTGCTGGCACTGATCGTGCTCTTCCGCACGGCGCCGGTCGCGGGGCAAAACCTCGCTACGGTGCGCGTGATCGGACCGGCGAACGACGGCTATACCGTCGTGTACTACGGCGTCAAGGCCGGCATCTTCCGTAAGTACGGGCTCGACGTGCAAACCTCGCTCGTTCCGAACGGTGCGGCCGCAGCTGCCGCACTGAGCGGCAACGCGGCGGACGTTGCGTTCACCAACACCGCCGTCGTCATCGCGGCGCACGCGCACGGCGTGCCGATCCAGTATCTCGCGCCGGGCGGGCTCACGACGCCGAAAGGCGGGCTCTCGAAGGCGCTCGTCCTCAAGGACTCGCCGCTGACGACGGCACGCGATCTCAACGGCAAGACCGTGGCATCGGCCGCGCTGCACGACATCAACTCCGCGATCTTCTTTGCCTGGGTCGACAAAGCGGGCGGCGATTCGAAGAGCTTGCGCGAGATCGAAGTTCCGGCGGCCGCCGGGGTGGCGCTGCTCGCCGAGCATCGCGCCGACGTCGTCATCCTCACCGAGCCGGCGGCGAGCCAGGCGCTCGCATCGGGACGAGTGCGGGAATTCGCCAGCCCCTACAGCGTTCTCTCGACGTTCGTCGACGCCGCGGGCTTTGCGGTGCTGACGCCGACCGTCGATGCCGACCGCGACGTCTACGAGCGTTTCGCAAAAGCGATGCACGAGGCGGCGGCATATACGAACGCGCATCCCAACGACACGGTCGACATCGCCGCATCGTTCACCGGTTCAACGCCCGACGCGATCCGTCACGGCAGCCGCAGCGTCGCTGCCGATTACCTCGATCCGCGCAACCTGCAACCGCTGATCGATATCTCCGCGAAGTACGGCCTCATTCCGAAAGCTTTTCCCGCGACGGAGATCATCAGCTCCGCAGCGGCGAAGCCGTAGGTATGGAACAACGCAAACTCGGAACCGAGGGCTTGACGGTATCGGCGCTCGGGCTCGGCTGCATGGGGATGACGTATGCGTACGGCGCCGCAGATGAAGGCGAATCGATTCGCACCGTCCACCGCGCGATCGAACTCGGCGTGACGTTTTTCGACACGGCTGAGATCTACGGACCCTTCACCAACGAAGAACTCCTGGGCCGCGCGATCGCCGGCAAGCGTAAAGGCCTCGTCATCGCCACGAAATTCGGCTTCAAATTCGACGGGCCGACGCGCTCGGTCGACGGCTCGCCCGCCAACGTGAAGCGCGTCGCCGAAGCATCCCTCAAGCGGCTCAACATCGACGTCATCGATCTCTACTATCAGCACCGCCGCGATCCGAACGTGCCGATCGAAGAGACGGTCGGCGCCATGAAGGAGCTCGTCGCGGCCGGCAAGATCCGCTACCTCGGTTTATCCGAAGTCGGGCCCGAAACGCTGCGGCGTCGAGGCCGCGATACTGCCCACCGTGCGGGAGCTCGGCATCGGCTTCGTTCCGTACAGTCCGCTCGGGCGCGGGTATCTCACGGGCGCGCTGAAGGTTGCCGATTTGCAAGCCGACGACTGGCGCCGTACGAACCCCCGCTTCAGCCCGGAAAATGAAGCGAAGAACCTGCAACTGGTGGAGATCGTGAAGCGGGTGGCCGAACGCCGCCGGGCGACGCCGGCGCAGATCGCGCTGGCTTGGGTACTCGCGCAAGGAAACGACATCGCACCGATCCCCGGCACGAAGCGCGTCCGCTATTTGGAAGACAACGCCGGCGCGGTGAACGTGCGGCTCGAGCCCGACGACATGCGCGAGCTCGACGCTCTCAAATCCGCCGTCGCGGGCGAGCGTTACGAGTCATCGATGATGGCTCAGATCGAACGCTGAATCTCCGGCGCGAAGAGGTCCGCTGCTCGCAGCGGCTTCTTCAGCGCACCGTAGTGGAGCAGGACGTCGAGGACGGGCTGCGCATCCTCCGGCCGCACGCGTTCGCTATAGGTTGCGCGCGTGTTCGACGGCGGAATCGGCACGCCGATGTATTTCTCGAGGATCTTTGCGCTCTGCGGGTGGTTCTTGTTCGCCCACGCGCCCGCCCGGAGAATCACGTCGCAGAAGCGCTGCACGATGTCGGGATGCGCCTTGGCAAACGCCGCCGACGTAAAGAACGCGCTGATCAGGAACTTGTCGCCGATCGCGTCATAGCACGGTGCCAGCAGCCGTGCATCGGGTCCGTGGATGGCGATGTCCAGGGCCGGTTCGCTGACTTCGGCCGCGTCGACGCGTCCCGCCAGCATCGCGGCCAACGCAGCGCTTTCGGGCATCTCGAACCACTTGATCGTCTTTGAATCGCCGCCGTTACGGTCGATCCACGCCTTGGCGCCGTAGTAGCCCATGTTGGAGATGTCGAGCGTCGTGAGCGTTTTGCCGTTGAGATCGGCAGCCTTTTTGTAGGGCGAATCTTTGAGCACGAAGATCCCGGCGGTGGGCGCGGCGCTCGAATAGATCGCCGACGGGGCAACGATCACGAGCGGCAGGCCGCGTTCGTGAGCGAGCGCGAGGCCGGGAATCGTCATGCCGCCGATGACCACGTCACCGCTGAGCACGGCCCCGGCCACGGTCGCCGTTGCATTGAGCGCCTCGGGATGCGCGTCGAGCCCGGCATCGGCATACATGCCGAGGTCTTGCGCGTAGTAGATCTCCGCGCCGGAATCGTTGCGGGCTCCAACGATCCGCAGCGGCACACTCAAGGCCTGTGCGCCGGCGCGGGCGGGAAAGAACCCGCAACCGGCTACGGCCATCGCGGCCGAACCTCCGAGGCGTAACGCCCCCGAACGATTCATGCCGCGGGGCTTCGTTATACGAAGTTCGGACGCTTGCCGGATTTGTTGCCGCAGAACGTCATGTGTTCGCTGTGCGGAACGTACCACGCGTGGATGTCGTAATGCGGCACCGACATGCCGGGATGGCCATTCGGTTCATACCAGATGTCGATGTGGTTGATGGTGTAACCCGGCAGCGCCTTGATGCCGTCGATATCGATCCCCTTGGCAAATTGCGCCTTTGAGATCATGACTTCGGTGAAAACCGGCTTGCCATTATACCAACCGTAGATCGGACCGAGCGGCCAATCTTTTGGCTTCGAATAGTGGAAGCCCATGGACGGGATGCAACCTGCCACCGGAACGACGCCGGGCGGGAGTCCCGCCGGATGCTTGGGTCCCGGTTCCATCATCATCTTCATGATCGCCGGCGTCATACCCGGCGGTAATTTCATCGGTGGAGTGCTCTGGGCAAACACGGGCGCCGCCAGCATCGCGACGGAAATAGCCGCTAGGAGCATTCTTCTAAGAAACATGTCGCTGTATTCCTTAATCGGGTCGTAAAAGTGCGTTGTGGGCCGCCTTCAGCGGAAAGCAGATGCGATCCCGTTCCCCGCGGACGGCAGACTGTCCTGAGGGGGTGTATTTAGCTTTAGCAAAATTAACATGAATTCTATATTGACGTCAATTAGACTAACATGATATTTTGGACCCATGCCAGCGAAGAAGCGGCGGGAATACGATATGACCGCCCGCAGCGCGAAGGCGGCGCAAACCCGGGACCGTATCGCCGAGGCTGCCGCCGCGCTCTACATCGAGCGCGGGCTCGACGACCTCACGCTAGACGACGTGGCCAAGCGCGCCGAGACGACGGTTCAAACGATCCTGCGCGCGTTCGCGAGCAAGGAGAAGCTCATCTTCGCGGCTCTCGAACGCAGCGCCGACGCCGGTACACCGGTGCGAGCGACGCCACCGGGCGATCTCGCGGCCGGTGTCGGCGCGCTCTTCGACCTCTATGAAAACATTGGCGACTACGTCATCGGACAGCTCGCGGACGAGCGCCGGCATCCCTCACTCAAGGCCTCGCTCGACGGCGGCCGGAACGGTCATCGCGCATGGGTGCGCATCGTCTTCGCGCCCCAGCTCGAACGTCGCCGCGGCAGTGCCCGCACACAACTCTACAACATCTTGCTCGTCACCACCGACGTGTACGTGTGGAAGCTCTTCCGGCGCGACCTCGCGCTGAGCCGATCCGCGGCGGAGTCGACGATGCGCAAGATGCTCGCCGGCGTCCTCGACGCGGAGTAATCCATGGCACGAATTCTCTGGCTCAATTGGTCGGGCGGCGGCAACCTGCCGCCGAGCTTGGGCATCGCCCGTGTGCTCGCCGAACGCGGACACAGCGTCACCTTCGCGGGGCGGTCCGAGATGGTGCCGCGCGTCGACGCCGCGGGCTTCCGCTCGATCGAGATCACGCGCGCTTACGAGCAAGTCGGCGGGTATCCGCCGCCGGTGTTTCTCACGCGCCTGGCATGTTATCTCACCTCACCGGCGACGGCGGAGGAAGTCCGCGCGATCGTGGCAGCCGAATCGCCCGATCTCGTGCTCATCGACGCGATGTTCCCCGCAGCGCTGAATGAAGCTGTGGGATTCGGACGGCCGAGCGCGGTGATACTGCATACGTTTCTGTTCCGGCAAGTCGATATGTGGCGCAAGATGTTCGCCACACTCGACGGCATGCGCGTGCACGCCGGTTTCGAGAGCCTTCCCAGCGTGGACGAACTCTGGCAGTCACGCGAACGGATCATCGTTACAACGCCGGCCGCCTTCGACGCAGCGCCCACGCCCGAATGGGCGATGGCGCGCCACGTCGGACCCGTGCTGGAAGACGAGGCGGTCGCCGTCCCCGCGACGCTGCCGTGGGCAGCGGACGATCCGACACCGCTGGTACTCGTCAGCTTCAGCACCGGTTTCGAACAGCGCAACGTCGACAAGCTGCAGCACGCGCTCGATGCCCTGAGCACCCTCGACGTCCACGTCGTGGCCACGACCGGCGGCATCGTCGACCCCGCCGAGCTGCGCATGCCGGCCAACGCGGTCGCGCTGCCGTACGCTGCCCACGACCCGATCATGCGCAAGGCCGCGCTCATCGTGACACACGGCGGACACGGAACCGCGATGCGCTCGCTGCGCAACGGCGTGCCGATGGTCATCATCCCCGGCCTCGCCGGCGATCAACCGTTCGTTGCCGCCACGATCGAGGAATGGGGCGCCGGTCGCGCGCTGGCCGGCGATGCCGGCGTCGACGACATCCGCGCCGCCGCACTCCAGGTTCTCTCCAGCCCCGCATATCGCCAACGTGCGCAGGCCCGCGCCCAAGCACTAGCCGGCATCGACGGCGCGGCAAATGCCGCGGATGAAATCGAGGCACTGCTTGCGGCCCGGTAGAAGTGCGGCCGGTGACTTCACGTCCGATCGAGATTGCCGTCGCACTCGTCAGCCGCGCCGACGGCCGCACGTTGCTGGTGCGCAAACGCGGCACCGCAACGTTCATTCAGCCCGGCGGTAAGATCGAACCGCGCGAAGAACCGGCGGCCGCCGTTTGCCGCGAGGTGTGCGAGGAACTCGGCCTCCACATCGCCCCAAACGACCTCACCTATCTCGGGCGCTTTGAAGACGTCGCCGTGAACGAACCCGGCACCGTGGTTGCCGAGGCGTTCTCGATCGTCGTCGATGCACACGTAACGGCGGCCGCGGAAATCGAGGAACTCGCATGGATCGACCCGGCATCCCCCGGCATGTTGAACATCGCGCCGCTCACTCGCGATCAGCTCTTGCCGCTGCTCGTATGATGCCGGTCGATCGGCGAACCGCGCTCGCGGCGCTCGGCGCGCTGGCACTCGCGCCCACGCGACTCGCAGCGCAGACCGCGTTGCTTCCGATCCACGCTGGACATCCGCCGACGGAAACGGCGGCGCCGGCACTCTACGCGATTCGCACCGGGCTCTTCGAACGCGCCGGGATCGCGCTGACGATCGACAAGATGTCGAGCGGCGCGGCCGTGGCGGCAGCCGTTGCCGGTGGCGGCCTCGATCTCGGCGGCACGAGCATTCTCGCGATCATCATCGGCCACACACGCGGCATTCCGTTCACGCTGATATCGGCCGCCAACGTGATGATGTATCCGGAAGCCGACGGCGGATTGCTCGTGCAGGCGAACTCGCCGCTCGCCGGCCCGAAAGACTTCATCGGCAAGACGATCTCCGCCGCCGCACTGAACGACATCGTCAGCCTCGAGATCTGGACCTGGATGGATCGCGGCGGCGTCGATTGGCGCTCGGTGAAAATCGTCGAGATCCCCCAGCCGGCGGCCCTCGCCGCCTTGGACGCCGGCCGCATCGACGGCATCGTGCTGACCGGCAGCGCATATGCCGAAGCTATGGCCAATCCCAAGGTTCGCCTGCTCTCGCGGGTCGCATCGAACCTCGCGCCGCGCTTCGCGAACACGTGCTGGTTCTCGACCCGCGACTGGGTTGCGAAGAATCACGCGGTGGCGTTGCGTTTCGCGCACGTGATGAGCGATGCATCGGCCTACGTGAACACCCACCCCGATGACACGCTCAAGGACGTGCTCGACTACACCGGCATGGACCGCGCTGCTGCGCTCAAGATGAAGCGCGCCGTTTTTTCGACGACCCTGAGCCCGGCCGACGTTCAGCCCGTCATCGCGGCCGCGGCGAAATTCAAGATGATCGACAAGGAGTATCCGGCCGCCGAGTTGTTCAGCGACGTCGTGCCGCGCGCCTAGCGCGCGTACCGCGCTGAGACGTTATCGTAGTACGCTGCAGCCCCGGGGTGGAGCGGAGCGCCGGCGTGCGGGGCGTGGCGCGTGCTGTAAAAGATGTCCTCGCTGACCGCGTGGCTCGCACTCGAGACGTCGAGCGCCCGCGCGAGGCGATGCACGACGTCGTCGGAGAGGCCCTCGCGCACGAGGATCGAGTAGCCCGGATTGGCGAGCGTCGTGACCATCTTTTCCTGGCCGCGGAACGACCGCGGCGGAACCTCGACGATATCGAGGCAGTATTCTTGTGCCACCGCTTCGGCGACGTCGCGATCGAGCGATAGAAATGCGAGATCGTAGATCGCCGACGCTTGGCCCACGGCCTGGAAGCGCGTGTTTTCGCGCATCAGGGCGTTCGCGCGCCCGTCCATCCACTGCGCCGTCGACTCGCGCATGACGTTGTACATCGTGCCGCCCCACGCCGGGATGTCGCGATCGACGTCGACCCCGTAGTGTTTCAGATAGGCGCGCGAGATTTGGCCCGCGATAAACCCCGGGGTGGCGATGCACAGGCCGAGTTTTGGTTTCAGGCGCGCCAGATCGGAAAATTCGCGCACGCCGGTGTCGGCTTTCACGATGTTGTGGAAGTAATGTCCCGCGTGAATCATGCCGGCGAGGCCGCGCACGCCGCGCAGGTTCTCGCCGCGAAACACGCCGGTCGAGCGGTCGGCCATCGCGGCTGCCGACGTGAGGCTGACCGTAACGTCGGTTTCGCCCGATGCAAGCCAGCGGCAGGTGTCGATTCCGTCGCGGCCTTTGCGCTCGAGCTCCGTCTCGAAGCCGGCGGCGCGGAACGCCGCGTCGGCCCAGCGCATGATCGTGGCCCAGTTCTCGCCCATGCCCTCGATCGAGCGCAGCCGGATCTTTTCAGTCACTCGGATCTCCTACAATATCATGGTGCGGGCGTCGAAGGTCTTCGCGATCCAGCCGTACTTGACGGCCGCATCGATCACCGGCTGCATCGTCGCGGTGTCGAATGACGGCGCGGCAAACACCGGCGTCATCGTGCGCAGCGTGTCCGGCGAAAGCTTCGAAAACCCCGAGATCATCGGAATGAGATCGAGGTAGTGCGCGTTGACATACGGGTAGATGCTCATCAGCACCTCACCGAAGCGCTGCGCCGTCGCGCGGTGATCCTTCGACCACGTGTCGACGGTGAACCATGCCGTCGGCATCCAGCGGGCGGCAATCGCATCGAACGGCGTTCCGAGCACCTTCGCACCCTGCGCCATCATCGAACCCGTGAAAGGCTCGAAGATGAACGCCGCATCGAGGTGCTTCGATTCGAGTCCCGGCATCATCGAGCGCGGCGGCACTTCGACGAACTGCACCTTCGTTCGATCGACACCGTTCTTGTCGAGCCAGGCGAACATCGCGAGGCCGAGAAGATCGTGCAACTGGTTCAAGCCGACGACCTTACCGGCGAGATCCGCCGGCGCGTGCACGTCGGAGTTCGGCCCCACCAGCAGGCGCGCCGTCGGCGTCGTGGCGCGGTAAAGCGTGCCGGGCGCAACGAGCCGGATCGGAATACCGCGGCTGAACGCTTCCGACAGCGTGAAGAAATTCGCGTACGCGACGTTAACGGAACCACCGATCGCCGCAGCGATCCCGGTTCCACCCGGCCCGACCGTCTCGACTTGCAGGTCGAGCCCGGCGTTCTTGAACGCTCCCGACTCGATGCCGCGATAGAACGCCGCCATGTCGGGCGAAACACCCGGTCCGACGATGATCTTCGCCGGCGTCGTGTCGGCCCCGAGCACGGCGAAGGCCCCGGCGAACGCACCGAACGCGCGTATCGCCTGCGCGCGGTTCACCAAACGCACCGTCGGCACGCCGACCGGTTCTGCGAGGTCAAACGAGCCCCTCCGGGATCGAACAGTTGTTCGCCTGCCCCGCGGTGCGTCGCCGGGCTCAAACTCGTCCCATTTTACGGTAGGCCCTCGCCGTATAAACGCGAGTGTAGTGTAGATGAGTATTCGGGTGGCGCTCCACCACATGACACGGTACACCTACGACCGGCGGGTCAGCCTCGGCCCGCAGGTGATCCGTTTGCGGCCCGCGCCGCATTGCCGGACGCCGATCACGGCCTACCGGCTCGAGGTCCAACCGGCGAAACACTTCCTCAACTGGCAGCAAGATCCGCAAGCGAATTGGCTTGCGCGCGTGCTCGTGCCCGACCCCACCGAAGAGCTGTCGGTCACCGTCGACCTGGTCGCCGATCTCGCGGTCATCAACCCGTTCGACTTCTTCCTCGAAGCCTCGGCGGAGCAGTATCCGTTCGCCTACGACCCGCAACTCGCGCTCGAACTGGCGCCGTATCTCGTCGCCGAACCGCTCGGCGAGCGGTTCGAGACGTATCTTGCGGCAATCGACCGCGCGCCGAAACCAACCACCGCGTTCATCTTTGCGTTGAATGCCGGACTACAGCGCGACATCGGGTACGTCATCCGCATGGAACCGGGCGTGCAGACGCCCGACGAAACGCTCGAACGGCGCTCCGGCTCGTGCCGCGACTCCGCGTGGCTGCTGGTCAACCTGCTGCGCCGGCTCGGCCTCGCGGCCCGCTTTTCCTCCGGCTATCTCATCCAGTTGAAGGCCGACGTGCAAGCCCTCGACGGCCCGTCGGGCGCAGCGCAAGACTTCACCGATCTGCACGCATGGTGTGAGGTGTACTTACCAGGTGCCGGCTGGGTTGGACTCGATCCGACCTCGGGACTCTTTGCGGGTGAAGGACACATCCCGCTCGCCTGCGCGGCGAGCCCGCTATCCGCCTCGCCGATCTCCGGCACGGTCGATCCGTGCGAGGTGACGTTCGGCTTCGAGATGTCGGTCACGCGCGTCTACGAACCGCCGCGCGTCACCAAGCCGTATACGGAAGCGCAGTGGCTCGCGATCGATGCACTCGGCGAACACGTAGACCAAGAACTTCAAGCCGGCGACGTGCGCCTCACGATGGGCGGCGAACCCACGTTCGTCTCCGTCGACGACATGGACGCCGAGGAATGGACGACCGGCGCCGTCGGACCGACGAAGCGCGACTTCGCCGATACGCTCGTTCGGCGGCTGCGCGATCGCTTCGCGCCGGGCGCCGCGCTGCACTACGGTCAGGGCAAATGGTATCCGGGCGAGCCGTTACCCCGCTGGGCGTTCGCACTGTATTGGCGCAACGACGGAAAACCGATGTGGCACGATGCCGATCTCATCGCGCGCGAAAGTGCTCCCCCGCGGGCGACGGAAGCGGACGCGGCCGCACTCGCACGCGGCGTTGCGCAACGCATCAACGTCGATCCGGCGTTCGTCGCGCCGGTGTACGAAGATGCGCGCACGCTTGTCGTCAAGGAAGGCGATCTGCCCGAAAACGTCACGGCATTCGATTCGAAGCTCGACGATCCCGAAGAGCGTGCGCGACTGGCGCGGTCGTTCAAACGGGGCTTGAACGTGCCGGCAGCCTACGTGCTGCCGGTTCAACGCTGGAACGCGATCCACGCGGGACGCTGGCGTTCGGAACATTGGACGACGCGGGTCGGCCGTTTGCAACTCGTGCCGGGCGACTCGCCGGCGGGTCTCCGCTTGCCGCTCGCTTCGCTGCCGCATCTCGAAGAACACGATCGTCCGGCGATCGTTCCGCGCGACCCGTTCGCACCGCTCGCGCCGTTGCCGGACGCGAACGCATCTGAAGATCCGTTCGCACCGCCGCAGCAATTCGTTTCAGCCGGCGCCGCCGATCCGCGGCGCCAGCAGCAGTTCGTCGAACAGGGCATCGCGATCGACGGCTCCGTGCGGACGGCGATTTCGATCGAACCGCGCGACGGACGGCTGTGCGTGTTCATGCCGCCCACGGAATCCGCATCAGACTACCTCGAACTGCTCGGCGCGGTCGAGCAAAGCGCAGCGGAACTCGGCCAACCCGTTCACATCGAAGGCTACGCGCCGCCGTACGATCCGCGCATCAACGTGATCAAAGTGACCCCGGATCCCGGCGTGATCGAGGTCAACATCCATCCCGCGCGCAGTTGGCGCGAAGCCGTCGCGATCACGAACACGATCTACGAAGAAGCGCATCAGGCGCGTTTGACGACCGAGAAGTTTCAACTCGACGGCAAACACACCGGCACCGGCGGCGGCAATCACATCGTCGTCGGCGCCGCAACGCCGGTCGACAGCCCGTTTCTGCGCCGGCCCGATCTACTCAAGAGCATCGTCGCGTTCTGGCAGAATCACCCGTCGCTTTCCTACATGTTCTCGGGACTCTTCATCGGACCGACGAGTCAAGCGCCGCGCGTCGATGAAGCGCGGCTGGATTCGCTCTACGAACTCGAGATCGCGTTTTCCGAAGTGCCGCCGCGCTCGAGCGCGAGGGTCTCGCCCTGGCTCGTCGACCGGATCTTTCGCAACCTGCTGATCGACGTTACGGGCAGCACGCACCGCACCGAGATCTGCATCGACAAGCTCTACTCACCCGAAGGTCCGGCGGGCCGCCTGGGCCTGGTGGAATTCCGCTCGTTCGAGATGCCGCCGCATGCCGAGATGAGCCTCGCCCAGCAGCTGCTGATCCGCGCACTGATCGCGCGCTTTTGGGACGAACCGTATAACGCGGGCCTCGTGCGCTGGGGCACGACGCTCCACGATCGTTTCATGCTGCCGCACTTCGTCTGGACCGATTTCCTCGACGTGCTGCGCGATCTGCGGGCTCACGGTTTCGCGTTCGACCCGGCGTGGTTCCGGCCGCATTGGGAGTTCCGCTTCCCGCTCTACGGCAGCGTCCAATACGACGGCGTGAAGCTGGAATTACGCGGCGCGCTCGAACCCTGGAACGTCATGGGTGAGGAAGGGACCGCCGGCGGAACCGTGCGCTACGTGGACGGCTCGGTCGAGCGCCTTGAAATAACGATTTCCGGATTCACCGCCGGCCGGCACCACGTGCTCGTCAACGGCCGGCGCGTCCCGCTGACGGCGACCACGATCGACGCTGCCGTAGGCGGTGTCCGTTACCGCGCCTGGCGCGGGCCGCACGCCCTGCATCCCACGATCGCTCCGCACGGCCCCATCGTGTGCGAGATCTGGGATGAGTACGTGTCGCGTTCGCTCGGCGGTTGCACGTATCACATCGCGCATCCGGGCGGCCGCAACTATACGACCTTCCCCGTCAACGCGTACGAGGCGGAGGGGCGGCGTCTCGCGCGTTTCGAGCCCTTCGGTTACACCCCGGGAATTTTCGTGCCGCCGGCTGCGACACCCAACCCGGATTTTCCGCACACGCTCGATCTGCGGCGTCGCTAGCGCAAACGTGGCCAACGCAGCTCCGCTCTTCGGCGAAGAGGCTCTCGGGCGATACGACGAGTTACTCGACGGTTCGGGTGCCGTGCGCCCGCACTGGCAACGCCTCTCGGCAGCCTTTACCGCGATGGGGACCGACGAATACCGTCATCGCATCGAGTCGGCCACGCGGATGGTCCGCGAAAACGGCGTCACGTACAACGCGTATGACGAAGCGTCGGGACTCGATCGGCTCTGGCAGCTCGACATTGCCCCGTTTGTCATCAGTGCCGACGACTGGGCGATCATCGAAGCGGCCGCGGCGCAACGCGCCCGGCTGGCAGACGCGATCCTGGACGATATCTACGGCGAGCAACGTCTGCTGCGGGACGGCATCGTGCCGCCCCACCTGGTCCTCGGCCATCCGCAATATCTGCGGGCACTCCAAGGCGTCACCCCGCCCGGCGGCGTGCACGTTCACCTCTACTCGATGGACATCGCGCGGATGCCCAACGGGTCGTGGACCGTGCACGCCAGCCACGCCGATGCGCCGACCGGGCTCGGCTACGCTCTCGAAAACCGCGTCGTCGTCAGCCAGACGTTTCCGGAACTCTTCGGCGATCTCGGCGTGCAACGCTTGGCGACGTTTTTCCGCCACCATCGCGATGCCGTCGTGGGCCTCGCCCGCGGCGCCGGCGGTCACGCGGTGCTGCTCACGCCCGGACCCTATAACGAAGCGTATTTCGAACATGCCTATCTCGCCCGCTATTTGGGTCTCGAGCTCGTCGAAGGCGACGATCTTTCCGTGCGTGACGGCCTCGTCTTTCTGCGCACGCTCGGCGGCCTCGAGCGCGTCTCGGTCATCTTCCGCCGGCTCGACTCGGACTTCGCCGATCCGCTCGAGCTGCGCGCGGATTCGGCCCTCGGCGTTCCCGGTCTCGTGGAAGCGATTCGCGCGAACAACGTCGTCATGGCGAACGCGCTCGGCGGGGGTGTCGTGGAATCTCCCGCCCTCGATGCCTATCTGCCGAACGTTGCGCGCGCGCTCTTCGGCGAAGACCTGCTCTGCCGCGATATTCCCACCGTGTGGTGCGGCACGGCGTGGGGCCGGACCGAAGGTCTTGCGCGTTTGCGCACCGGGATCGTTCGCAGCGCTTTCGATGCGTGGCCGCTGTTTTCGCGCGGCTCGTCGGCACGTTCGGGAAGCGACCTCACCCCCGATGAACTCGCGGCCGTTTCCGATACGATCGAGCGGCGCGGGGCGACCATGGTCGTTCAAGATCTCGTTCCACCCGGCGTCGCGCCGACGTTCGAACGCGGGGCCTTCACGTCGCGACCGATGACGCTGCGCGTCTTTGCCGCGTGGACGCCGAACGGCTACGTGGTGATGCCCGGCGGTTTGGCGCGCATAGCGAGCGACGATTCCGTGCGCGCGATCTCGATGCAATCGGGCTCGGCAAGCAAGGACGTGTGGGCGCTCGCGCGCGGTCCGGTCGACACCTTCAGCCTCTTGCGCCCGCCGACGGCGCGCGTCGAAATCCGGCGCTCCGGCAACGAAGCGCCGAGCCGCGCGATGGACAACCTATTTTGGCTCGCGCGGTACGCCGAACGTTTGGAACATTTGGTTCGGGTGCTGCGCGCGGTGGTTATCCGCTTGGCGGGTGATAGCGGATCGACGACCACGATGACGGCCGTCGCGCTCGTGCAGCGGCTGCTCCTGCCCCTGAAGTACGTTTCGGAGGAAGCCGTCGACGAAGCAATCGCCGGCAATGAGGCGCCGCTACGCGGCGAAATCGATGACGTGATCTTCGGTAAAGAACTCATGGGGTTGCAGCGCCTCCTCCAGCGCGTGGCCCGCACGGCGTGGGCCGCTCGCGACCGGCTTTCCCTCGATACCTGGCGAGCCATCTATGCGCTGACCACGCGCGATACGCCGGATGCAACGCCCGACGCCTTCGGCTGGGCCGGCGCGCTCGCGTATCTCGACATGCTGATCCGCCGCACCGCCGCGCTCTCAGGCCTGGCCGATGAGAACATGACGCGCGGCAACAACTGGCTCTTCTTCGATCTCGGACGGCGCATCGAACGCACGCTTGCGGGGTGCGACGTCATGCGCCGCACGTTGACCGTTGCCGACGAACGCGAGAGCGGCGCGATCCAGGTCGCGCTCGAAATCGCCGACAGCGCGATGACCTATTCGTACCGCTATCAGAACGCGTTTCAGGCCGCGCCGGCCATCGATCTGCTGTTGCTCGACGCCAGCAATCCACGCGCCGTGGCGTTTCAAATCGAAGCCATCGCGCGCCACGCCGGTGATCTACCCATGATTACCGAGGCGCAGCAACACGCACATGCCCGCATGATCGCGCTGAACACGAAATCGCACCTTGCCTCGGCGGATGCTTATGCGCTCGCAGCCATCGGCACCGGGCGCGAGCGCACGCCTTTGATCGCACAATTGAACGACACCGAGGGCGCGGTCATGCGGATCGCCGAGGTCGTCGGCGACGCTTACCTGCAGCACCTGCGACGGTTTCTCGCGTGAGCACGTACATCGTTCGCCACCAAACCACCTACAAGTACGAATCCGACGTCGCCTACTCGCGTTTGGTGGCCCATCTCATCCCGCGCGAAACGCCGCGCCAACAGCGATTTGCGAGCGAGGTCACGGTCGAGCCGAAACCGTTTCGGCGTTTCGAGCGCACGGATTACTTCGGCAACACGACGAGCTGGTGCATCATTGACGAACCGCACGATGAACTCGACGTGATCTCTCAGTCCCGCGTGTCCGTCGAGCCGATACCGCACTATGCACCGGAGGCGAGCGCCGGCTGGGAGGATGTCCGGTCGTCGTTTGAGCCGCCCCAGCCGGTGGAGATGTTCGACGTCGTGCAGTACACGTTCGACACACCGTTGACTGAAGCCGATAGCAGCGTCGTTTCCTACGCTCGCCGGAGCTTCACACGCGGACGGAAACTCTACGCCGCCGTGCTCGATCTCAATGCGCGCATTCACGCCGACTTTGCATTCGATAAGAAGGCCACCGACACGCGCACGACCGTGAGGGAAGCCTTCAAATTGCGGGCGGGTGTTTGCCAAGATCTCGCGCACGTCGGGATCGCGTGCGTCCGGTCGATGGGGCTTGCCGCGCGCTACGTAAGCGGCTATCTGCTCACGCAGCCGCCGCCCGGGCGCGAACGCCTCATCGGCGCCGATGCGAGCCACGCCTGGTTCGCGGTCTGGATCCCGCCCTTCGGCTGGATCGACTTCGATCCCACCAACGATATGCTGCCGAGCCACGAACACATCACCGTTGCCTGGGGCCGCGAATACGGCGACGTGACGCCGATCCACGGCATCATCACCGGCGGGAGCGAGCACGAAGTCGACGTCGCCGTCGACGTCATTTCCGAACCCTAGTCGTGAACGACGGACAAACCGAAGATCGAGGGTAAGCCGGTGACGATCTGCTTGAACGATTCGCCGTAGTCGCGCGACATCCAAACGGACCCATCGCTCATGCCGGCAAGAACCGAACCGGCCGCGCGCGGATCGTTCGTCACCGCGCGGGGCGAGGGCAGGATCGTTTCCGGCAGGCCGCCGCCGCTCAGCTGCGCCCAGTGCTTACCCTGATCTTCGCTGCGGAAGAGCGCGGCGTTCGCGCCTTGCGGGCCGCGCCACGTCAGCGGCGGCCCCGCCGACGCGGCGGTGAACAACACGTTGGGCTTCGATGAATCGACGACCAGCTGTGACATGTACTTGCGGCTGAGGCCGTCGTTCGCTAACGCGAAATGATCGCCGCCGTCGTCACTGCGAAAACAGCCCTTCCCACTGGTCGTAACGATCACGTCGGCGTTGTCGGGCATCACGGTGACGGTGTGCGAATCGAACTCCGCCCCGTTCTTGATCGTCACCCACGTTTCGCCGCCGTCGACCGAGCGGATGATGTAGCCTTCCTCGATCGCACCGAAGATGCGTTTGGGATCGTTGCGCGAGAGACCGAGGCCTTTGACGTGTGCGATGTAGGGCGGACCGGGAAACGTCCATTCCTTGGTTTCGGGCATCGTGTGCATTTGCTCGCTGAACGTCCAGGAGTCACCGTAGTCCGTGCTCTTGAACACGGCGGCGGGGCCCGTCCCGACATACAGCTCGCCGGTTGCCGGATGCTGCGCGATGCACCAGCATTGCTTGAAGATGATGCCGTTGTTCTTCTCAACCCACGTCTTGCCTCCGTCGTCCGAGCGGAAGACTCCGCCGCGGCCCGTAACCGCATACCGCCGGCTCGACAAACGATGGTCGGCGACGATCGGCCACACGCGGCCTTCCCCTTGCAGCCCCACCGGCTGCACATCGCGCATGGCGCCGTTCAGGCGCCCCGAAAAGAGACCGTTTTCGGTCGAAACGTAGAGTGTCGATTCGTCGGCCATATTCGTATCTCCGAACCTAGGCGGAAGCGGGATGGAGCGTCGCCCGCGCACAGCTAGTGACGAAATCGGCGAGGCGATCGCTCAGCAAGTGATCCTCGATGCCGTTCGCATTGAGATGCGCGATTTGCGAAACGTGATTGTGGTGCGGGAGATAGAGCACGTTGGGCCAGCGGCCGTCGCGCTCGAAGAAGGCCTGCGCCAGATTCCATGACTGACGATGTGCGCCCGGCGCATCGAACTCCGAGATCGAAATCATAACCGGCAGACTCGACGCGACGAGCCCACGGATACACGACGCCTCGCCGCGCGCCTGCGCATCGTCGCCGAAATAGGCGACGACATGCGGCGCGGCCGCTCCGAACTCGTACGAACCCGACATCAGCACGATGCCGTTCACGCCCCCGCCCGGATGCGCGTGCAAGTCGGGGCGCGCACCGTAACACGCCGCGTGCGTTGCGCCGGCGGATTGGCCGAGCAGCGTGATCGCGTACGGATCGCCGCCGTGCGGCGCGATATTCGCGCGCAGCCATTCGACGGCCGCGCCGACATCTGCGGCACCGGCCGGATACCGGTAGGCCGGCGCGAGGCGGTAGGTCATCGTAACGCCGATGAATCCGTTGCGCGCCGCCCACACTCCGACGTTGTCGTTGTACGGCGTTCCCGGCGTTCGCTTGTCGCCGCCGACGTAGGCGCCGCCGTGCACGAAGAGCACGACCGGCCGGGTCTCCGAACGTTCCGCCGGAGCGAAGATATCCAGCCGATGGCGGGGATCGGGTCCGTAGTGCTCGTCGCGCACCACGTGCAAGCCCGCGTACGGCTCCCGTTCGTGATATGGGTTCAGCAGCGCACGGACGGCGGCGCCTTCCTCGGGGGCAAGGGGCACGCTCAGCTTCATCTCAGCCAACGCGCGGGCGATATCTTCACGCATGGTTCATCACCAGTTTATCCACGGTAATCGGTTGCGCAAGCATTTTATATTTCAGAGCGGCATCGAAGATCGGCTGCAACGCCGGCACTTCGAAGGTCAACGCGTAGCTCTTCGATCCGATGTCCTGCTGCTGACCCGTATACTTCGTGATGATCGCCGTCGCTTGCTTGGCATTCTTCGCATCGTTCGCCCAGCGCGCGGCCTCGCGCATCGCTTCGGCAAAGGCGTTCACGGTCTGCGGGTTCTGCGCGATCCAGTCGGTCGTTCCGAACCAGGCCGACACGATCACCCGGGCGCTGCCGAGGCCGTCGAAAGGGTTGCCGATCGAACGGATTTGGGGCCGCACCTCGGTCAACATGGGGTCGGTGAGCGTGGCGGCGTCGACCGTGCCGCGTTCCAGCGCGGGGGCGACTTGCGCGGGCACCAGCTCGACGAACTTCACCGCCGATGAATCGCCGCCGTTGCGATCGATCCAGGCGTTCAGCACCAGGCGCAAGAGCCCGCTCAAGCTGATGGTTCCAACGGTCTTGCCGGTAAGGTCTTTCGCGGTTTTGATCGGGCTCGACGGCCACACGACGAACGCATTGGAGGGGTTGGTGCTCACCGCAACGGCCGCCGGCGAGATCCAGGCGACCGGCAATCCGTGCTCGCGCGCTTGCGCGAGCGTGAGCGTGTTGGCGATGCCGATCTGTCCGTTGCCGGTGGCGATTGCCTCGATCGCCGCTTGCCCTTTCGTCAAGCTCGTAATCTCGACGTCCAGCCCGGCGCGCTTGAAGATTCCCGTGTCCTGCGCAAAGAATGCCTGGAAGCCGTCGGCATCGATCACGATGACGTGCACTTTCGCCGGGGTAGCGGCGCGCAACATCTTCGACCGCAGCACGAGCAATGCGAAGCTCAGGCTCGCAACGAAAACGCGGCGGCGCATCATCAGACCGCGGCCGCCTTCAGCTCCGCGAGATCCGGGAAGACCTTGCTCGTGAGCAGATCGAGCGAACGCTTCGATTGCTCGAACGTCACGTCGCCGAACGCGAGCCGGCACGCAAGATAGTTGATGCCCGATTCCTCGATGAACTTGGCGAGACCGTCCCGCACGGTCGTCGGGCTGCCCGCGAAGACGATGCCGCTCGCCAACGCTCCGTCGAAGTCTTCCACGGTTGCACTATGACGCTGGACGTTGCGCTGTTTGAACAGCAGCGTGTTGTGATAGATCCAGCGCGCGTGGCCCGAACGGCAGATCGCGATCGCTTCCTCATCGGTGTCTGCAACCACGATGTGCTTCGACGTTCCAAAAAACGGAAAGTCCGCCGGATCCTTCTTCGCGAGCGCCCACTCTTGGACGTAGCGGTCGTGCAGCACGCGCGCATCGGACGCGAAACGGTTGGTGAGCAGGTTCACGCCGTGCTCGGCCGCCCACACCGTCGTATCGGGCGAACCGATCCCGTACCACAGCGGCGGGTGCGGCTTCTGAATCGCCTCGAGCACGATCGGAACGTCGTCGTAGTTGAAGTGCTTGCCCGAGAAGTTGAGCGTTCCGCCTTGGAAGCAGCGCATCAGGATCTCCAGCGCTTCCGCGTACATTTCGTTCGCGTCTTCGAGCTTGACGCCCATGAAACCGAGCTCGATCGGCGAGATCCCGCGACCGACGCCGAGCTGCAACCGCCCGCCGCTCATTTGATCGAGCATGCAGATTTCGTCGAACAAGCGATACGGGTTGTACATCGCGAGCGTGAACACCGACGTCCCGATGCGCAGCGTCTTCGTGCGCTGCGACACCGCGGCGAGGAAGACGGCGGGTGAGGGTGCCATTCCGAGCGGCGTGCCGTGATGCTCGTTGATGTGCAAGCAGTAGATCCAGCCGCTCTTTTCATATTCCTCGGCTAACCGCAGCCGGTCTTCGTATTGATCCTGGAGCGGGATGACGCCGCGATCCATGTGATCGGTTACGCCGAATTTCATGTTTCCTACCGTACGTCGAAAGCGAGGTGGTACGCCGGGTAGCGTTCGCCCGGATGATCGCGTGCATTGAGCATCGGTTGTAAGAAGTAACCGCCCGCAACGGAGTTGACATCGGCCGGCGTTCCCGGACCGAGAATCTGACCGGTGTAGATGGTGGGATACAAGTCGACGTAGTGCCGCCCGATGCGTCCCGGTGCACGTATCGTGATCGCGACGTCGCCTTGGCTGTTGAAGCCGCAGGCGTAGCCCATGTAGCCGTTATCGAGGTCGAGCGTGTAGGTATTGCCCGTTTCCGACCAGCCGATGCCGGTGAGATGAATCGAGATCGGCGTGCCGGGATGGACGACCGCGGGCGCGATCGGATCGAGCTGCGGCAAAATCGAGTATGCGACCGTTGCCTCGGCTGAAGCGGCCGGTCCGCTCGCGGCATGGGCAACGATGCGGTGCGGACCGCCGAGATCGGCCGGTGTCTTCACGTGCAGCACGAACGCTCCGCCGGCATCGCTCGTCACGTTGGTGAGCGGAACGCGTTGCGTTTCCCAGCCGCTCGCGCTCAAGCGGTTCCCGACGACGGTCTCCCACTCGATGGCGATCGCGCTCGCCGGAGCGAATCCGCTGCCGCGCAGCGTCAGCGGACTGCCCACCGCACCGCTCGTAAAATCCACATTGAGATGCGGCGTGCCGGGCGCGGCCGGCGGGTCGGTCGCGACCGCGCGCTGCAGGCGTTGCGCCGTCACCGGAGCCGCCGCCAGCGCCGGTCCCGCAACGATGCGGAAGCGCGCCGCGAGGATCATCGGAATGATCGCTTGATAGTCGGGGCTCTGCTGCAAGTTGAGGTAGGGTCCGGCGTGCCCTTCGATCGCCTGCAGCGTATGGAAGCCGGGCTCGCCGCTCGCGCGAATCGTCACCCGCGCCGTTCCGTGCGTCGTGATGCCGGAAAGCCAGCCGGTTTGCGCGCCGTCGTAGAGCAGGTGCCAGACGGCCTGATAGAAGCGGTAACCGATCCCGGTCATCGTGATGGTGATCGGTGTTCCGAGCGAACCGGACGCCGGTTCCATCGTTAGGTGCGGGATCACGGTGAAGCCTTGATGGGCGACGACCGCGCCGCCGGCGTCCGGGTGCAGTTCCACGTCGTGGATGTAGCCGAAATCTTCGGGCACCGTAAAACGGACGGTCAACGCCCCGGCAGCACTGCTCGTTGCGACCAGCAGCGTCTGCGACGATTCGGGGGCGACGATGCCGTAGAACTTCGGGCCTTCGACGCGCCACGCCGGCTGCGCGCTCCGCCACACCAACGCAAAACGCGCGTTCGGCGGCAGGCCGGTCGCACGCGCGATGACGGAGGTTCCGACCGGCGCCCCGATCGGCGCGAAGGTTAGCCGCGCGCCGTCGTTCTGCGCGGTTGCGGCAGAAACGACGGCCCAGCACAGCGCGACCGCTGCGGCGAACGCCGCGAGCAGCCGGCGGATCATTTTGCGGACGCGGGATCCGCCTTCGCGACGATCTGCAGAACGGCGACCCCGGCCGCTTGACCGATCGGCACGAAGGAGGCGCTGTGTCCGGCGCTATCGGTTGCCGTGACCGTCCAGGTCAGCGTCCCCGTCGGATGCTCGTGCGAAATCGGGTACGCCGCTGCGAAGTAGAGGTCGTGCTTGGGTACCGGAGCGTTCGGCGGCGGATGCTGCTCGTACACCAGCGGGATCGTGGCGCCTTCACCGGTCGTGACGACCACCTTCACGCCGCGTTGCGTGATTTGATCGCCCGTCAGCAGGGTGCCGTTGGCATCGGACACGACGGCGCGGAAGATGATCGTGTCGCCGGGGGCAAAGACGCTCTGCGTAACGCAGACCGCGCCTTGCACGCCTTTGCCTTGGCGTGCGCTGGTGACGACATCGGCGTTCACGCGCAGCGGCGCGGCGCCCGGGGCGGATTGTGCGGCAGCCGGCAGCGCACTGGCACAAAGGCTCAAGAATGCGGCTGCTGCGAGGCCGGTAAAGATTCGCATGGCCGGTACTTGGTTCGGTCGACGTGGAACCCTTCCGACGTCAGCCGACGCGATCGGATTTCTTTCGCGGAAGGTGCTGAAGTCGATATGTGAACCGATGAATCCCGCGCCGCCGGTAACGGTGGTACGCGTGGAGATACATTATGACGCACGGCAAACGAATCGAAAAGATTCACATGGGGCGTACGAGGACCTTCGGAACCATCTTGGAGGACCGATTGGCAAAGGACATTTCGGCACCGCCGCTTGAGCGAGTAAACATTGTGCCAAGCACGTTACGGGGGGTTGATTGCTGTGCATATTATTCTGACGTGTTGTCGATCATCAACCTACGAGCGAATAACCGCTTGTTCGCCAGCTTGCCGCGGACGCAGCCGTGAGCCTTCGCAAGTGGCTGATGATCCTTGTCGTCGTGCCGCTCGCTCTCGTCGTCTGTATTGCCGTTGGATTGCTCGCACTCGCGCAGGCAACGCGTCAGGCCGAAAGCGACGCGCAGCGGGTCTCAGAGCTCTACTCGAGCGTTTCCCAACTCACGACGAGCCTGCTGCAAGCGGACCTCCAGGCGCGAGCGTACATCGTCACCGATGATCCTCGCGATCGCGAAGCGTACGCCGGCGCGCGCCAAGCCTCGGACTTTCAGATCGCGCGTTTGTACGCTGATGCACGGCCCGAACCGGCCCTGGCGGCCCAAGTCCCGGAACTGGACCGCCTAGCTCGGAATGTGCTGGTGCGTTTGGATACAGCAGTGCGCAGCCGGCAAGTCAGCCGCCTTTCTCAGAGGGACACGGGCGGTACGGAAATGTTCTCGATCGCTCAAAAGCAATTCGCGGACACGGCCTATCAACTCCGGTCGCAGCGCCTGGCAGGTCTTACGGGACTTTGGAATGCCGGCACGGCCGTCCTCGCATTTGCCGTCATTTGCGGCCTGCTCCTCACGGTCGGCTTGGCACTCGTAGCTCAGCGGCACCTCGCTCACCGGATCGAGTACGTCGAGCGGCGTGCTCTTTCGTATGCAACGAAGGAAGCTGTCGCGGATCTTCCGCCCGTCGGCGGCCGCGACGAAATTGCCCACCTCGACGAGGCGCTTCGGGCGATGGCATCGACCATTACCGAACGCGAGTCCGAGCTGCGCGTCGCGCTCGGCGAAGCTCAGGCCGCCTCGCAGGCAAAGTCGGCCTTCGTTGCGACGATTAGCCACGAGATTCGAACCCCACTCAACGGGGTGATCGGCATGAGCGAACTGCTCATGGAATCGAACCTCCCAGCGCCGTTGCGCGAATACGTTCAGACCATCGACTCGTCGAGCAAGCTGCTGCTCAATCTGATCAATGACATACTGGATTTCTCGAAGCTCTCCGCGGGGGCACTTTCGCTGAACGTGGAAGAGGTCGAACTCGAACCGCTCGTTCGCGACGTCGTGGCACTTTTTGCCGCCGACGCGCGCAAGGCCGGGCTCGACCTTCGCGTCGATTTCGCGGCGAGTGTACCTCGAATCGTGAGCGCCGACGAAGTGCGGTTGCGGCAGATTCTGGCCAATCTCATTGGGAATGCGGTCAAATTTACGTTATCCGGGTCGGTTGTGGTTTCCGTAACCGCCGGCGCAGCCGTCGATGATCGGGCTCAGGTGGACTTCGAGATAACCGATACCGGCGTCGGGATTTCCGCGTCAATGCTCGACGCGATTTTCGATCCGTTTCGTCAAGCCGATATGTCGAAAACGCGACGCTTTGGCGGAACCGGGCTTGGGCTATCGATATCGCGGCATCTGGCCACAATGATGGGCGGGTCGATCGCGGTACGGAGCACTCCCGGGCTTGGATCCGTCTTCACATTTAGCGCACCCATGCACGTTTCCGCAGTTGCAAGCCGTCCGGTCCCCGCAACTGTGACCACGGCGCCGTCCGTGCAGGAGCGCCGGGAATCGGTCCTGCTCGTCGAGGATAACGAGATCAATCAACGGGTAGCGACGCGTCTTTTGCAACGCCTGGGGTTGCACAGCGACATCGCGTCAAATGGCAGCGAAGCACTCGGGGCCCTAGAACGAGCGCACTACGACATCGTTTTCATGGACATTCAAATGCCGGTCATGGACGGGTTCGAGGCATCGACGGAATTCCGGCGCCGCGAGCAATCGACCGGCGGCCACGTTCCAATCATTGCGATGACGGCGAACGCACTGCCCGAGGACCGCGAAGCGTGCTTTGCAGCGGGTATGGACGATCACGTCGCCAAGCCGGTGACGCTCGGCGAACTCCGGCGCGTCTTGGATCGTTGGCTTCCCCAGCATTCGGAGGCCTGAGGGCGCCGGGTTACGGACCACACGCTCGGGCACACCGCATTGCTAAGTCAGAGGTTCAGTCTCGCGGTCCAATATGCGGATTACGAGTTCCGGCCGCGATTTCGTGCCAACCTTACGAAAAATGTTCTGTACGTGTTCGCTGACGGTACCTTCGCTGATGACCAAGGTGCGCGCGATCCGCGTGGTGCTGAAGCCCTTCAGGATGCAGGCGAGAACCTCGCTCTCGCGTTTGGTGAGGTTGTATCGCTCGCTTGCCACGGCTAGCGAGTTACGGCTGCCCTCGATGAACGCCACCACATAGCCCCGCAATACCCCCGCGAGGGGGACGACGCGCAGCGCCATGTCCGCGCCCAATCCCTCACAGACCTGGTGAGTGAGACCGGCGGCGCCGATCAATCCTTCAACAAGGCGCTTGCTTGTACGCAGGAGTTCGCTGTCGACCAAGTTCGGCGATGCAAATTCCACATCTCCGTTTGGGTTGACGATAAAGAATTTCGGCGCGTCGCGACGCCTGAGGCGCGCCAGTGCATGCTCGCCTCTCGACTGCGCGAGACCTTCTTGGTCGTTATTTGGCCGAGGCATGATGGGCACGGAAACTCAGCGATGCTCCTTTAGACACACCCCTTGCATTGCGGCGCATGTTCTGTGCGCGAAAACCTACTGATCGAATTCGGCTTTTGCGCGGCGCGGATTCAGTTTCTGCCCAATCATATCCAAGACGTAACGTTCAATTCGCTACTTTGGATGACTACATTGTAATTCTTTTGTATGGAGCGCGGAATCGGCCATCGGCGCGGACATCGTGACGGGAGGCCGCGTGGGATACGCCGGCCACCGCGAACACTTGGAACGCTCGGGGCGTTTGGTTACGGCAGCGGTTCGAGGTGGACGATCGCAGCGCCGTGATTGCTGCCGGTCCAGAACGTGACGGTGCTCTTGGTGTTGTCGGCCCAGACGCGCCGGGTATTGGTATCGGTCGGCAACTGCCACTCGCTGATCCGGCCGGTCGACGGGTCCAGCCGTTGGATGCGATCCGTCACCATCGAGCCCGCCCAGACATCGCCGTTTTTGTCGGCGACCACATCGTAGGGCGAGTCGAACGGCGTCGGCATTTCGAACTCTTTGATCGTGCCGTCGTCGGCTTTCGTGTCGTACATCCCGATGCGGTTGGCGCCGTACTCGGCGAACCAGAAGAGGCCCGTCCGGTCGTCGACGCGCCCACGCCGCGGATGCGAGAGCGGCGTCGGCGTTTGGATGATCTTGAACGTGTTGGTGGCCGGCACGAAGTGCGCGATCGCCGCGCCGCCGAAGTCCATCAGCCAGAGCGTGTTCGCGCTATCCGAAACGATGCCGTAGGCATTGAACGTGTGCGTGGTCGACCCCGGATAGTAGTACGGACCCATCGATTCGAACGTCCCCGTCTTCACGTCGAGGCCCCGGAACGAGTGGTCGTCCTGATTGTTCGTCCACACTTTGCCGTCGACGTTGCTATGCAGCGGCATCACCATCGACTCTTGCGTGAAATCGGGATGCGTCGCCGGCGGTACCGGATACGTGGTGAACGTTTTCGTCTTGCGGTCGAAGCGATCGATCTGACCCTGGAACATGTTGGCGAGCCAGAGATTGCCGTCGGGATCTTGGTCGATCTCGAGCTCGCCGGTGATGTAACCCGGCTTGTTGGCCGGCACCGCGTACTGCGTCACCTTACCGGTTTTCGGATCGAGCATCCCGATGTTTTGCTGGCCGAAATCCGAGTACCAAATCATACCGTCGGGCGTTTGGATCACGTCGTGCGGCTGAACGAGATGGGTAGGCAGATCGTATTGCGTGATGATGACGTGCGTTGCGGCACCCTTCAGACGCGGCAGCGTTTTCAGCGCCCACTTGCGCGGACCGGCACTCTGATTGATGCTTGCCAGATAGTCCGCGACTTCATCCGGGAAGGGCGGCCGCGGCCGCGCCGTCTTGAACGCCTGAGGACGCAGCCAAAAACTGTTGTTGGCGTAATTCACCATGCGCGGCAGGACGATATTCTTGAATTCGGCCGCCGTATGGTACGAATCGACGACGCGCTGAAGCGTATGGCAGTCGACGCATTGGAGCAGATTATTCTTCTGCTCCAGGGTACCGGGCATGCTGATCAGCCAGTCGCCGTTGGACATCTGGTCTTCGAGGTCGTTCGTTTTTGCCAGCGGCAGATCGAGATGCGCTGAGCTGCCCGGCGCGACGGCGACATGGGCGGCCTTCGGGAGCACGTAGCCGGCGGCCCGGATCGTGAGCCCGTAGGCACCCGGCGCGAGGTGCGAAGCCGGAAAGCGATAGATGCCGTGCTCGTCGGTGATGACGGTAACGGCAATGGTCGAACCGGACGCCCGGGCGGTGACGTCGACGCCTTCCATCGGGCCCTCGGCGCTCGAACTGACCCGTCCGCTCAGCGCAACGGGCGCCGGTTGCTGGGCTCGCAGAGAACCCGCAAGAAAAATCGTAAACCCGAGCGTTAGAACAAGTGCGAGCAGTCCGAGAATCCGAAAGCGCATCGTCAAGTCACCTCGACGCGGGTCTTCCGTTACCTCGGGCGAGCCAACCTGCTAACCTGGGGAAGCCGACGTCCAGATCGTGCCGTCGGCGAAGCGGATGTCGTCGACGCTTGCGATGATCCGCGCAACGTATTGCGCCGCGTCACCCCAGCCGAGCCAGACCGAACCGCCGTTCATGACCACGCCGCGAAAGGTAATCCGCGTCGCGGGATTGAGCGTCGAGATCGCACCGTGCGAATACGCGCCGCGCACGATGGCGGTCTGGTGCTGGATCACGTTACCGTCGCGATCGTAAAACGTATAGCCGAATTGGATCGCGTCGATGCGTCTCTCGTTGTCGTTGGCGAACGACAACGCCGTGTCGACGCGGTCGTAGAGACTGTTTGCGCGCTGCGATACGATACGCAGAATACGGATATGCGCGGCGTCCGTGCTGGGATCGTGCGCGACTTGCGGCGGCTGCGCAGACGAGTCACGCGTCTTGCCCTCCCATTTCGATCCGTCGGCAAACGTCGCATCGTCGACTGAGACCACGATGTGCTCGATCGGCTCGTAGAGATTCGTATCCTGATCGCCCACGTACAGAACCGAGCCCGAAGCGTAGCCTGGAAAGTGCGCGCTGGCCGCGGGATCGCGCTCGATCGGAACCTGAGGCGCGAAACGGCCCCGCGTCGACGTGTGTTCTTCCGCGATCGCGGCGCCGTTGGCGTCGACGAAAAGATAGGTGAAGTCGATCGACGTCGCCGGCGTCGCCGCGTGATTTTCGAACGCGACGCCCGCATCCATCGTTTGCGGTGCGGTGTCCGCGCCGGTCGCCGGCGTCACGTCGCCTAGGACCTCGATCGGGGCGCTGCCGCTTGCCGGGCTCGAGGTTATGTCGGTCCCGGCAGGCGCCGGCGCGGTCATGAATGCGGCGCTTGCCGTAAGTCCAAGCAAGAGAGCGAACGCTCGGCGAAAGCCCGAATACGACATAGGCACCTTATACCCGCAAACCGGCTCGTTGTAAGCGGGCTATAACCTGCCCATGGCGGAGGGCGCGAGGATATCTTTCGCGTCAAAGCCCTTGTCGATGATCTTGTACTTCACTTGAAGATCGATGACCGGCTGGAACTCGGCCGGATCGAGGTGATCGCCGAACGGAGCCCGTGCCGCGTGTTCGAGCACGCTCTGATCGACCCCCGAATACGCCGCCAGCAGCGGCAGCATCTCTTGCGGATGCGCGTTTGCGTAGCGTGACGCTTCGGCCATCGCCTGCGCGAACCGGTGCACGACATCCGGATTCTTTGCAGCATACGATGCCAGCCCCCACCACGGCGCGATCATGAACCTCGAAGCTACCGCATCGTAGGGCTTACCGAACAATCGCACCTTGCCCGTCTCGAGTGCGACCGTGGCATTGGGGCTTTGCAAGGTCATGGCGTCGATGCGGCCGGCGTCAAGCGCAGCGACCATGGCTGTTTGCGGGATTTCCAGCACCTTGATACTCGACCAGTCACCGCCATGCTGTTCGACCCACGCCTGAGTCGCGGTGGCGTTGAGGTCACCGCGGGCGATTGCGAGTCCGAACGTCTTGCCGTTGAGATCGGCGGCCGTCTTGAACGGCGCATTCTTCCCGACCAGGATCATGCCGTACGGGATCGCGTCGGAGGCGTTGAACACGGGACCGGCGGCGAACATCTGCATCGGAATGCCGTGGGCGTAGGCAGTCACGACGGAAAACGAACTGCCGCTGCCGATATCGGCCGATCCGCCGACAACCGCTGCCACGATCGCGGCACCGCTGTTCATCTGCGTGTGCTCGACGTCCAGGCCGTACTTCCGGAACAGGCCCGCTTTTTCAGCATACACCGCCGGTCCCGGCGCGGTTCCGGCAGTCGACACGATCGTCACCTTCGTGAGCGCTTGCGCGCCCACGCCACACGGCAGCGCCAGTGCCGATAACGCGAGCAACGCGGATGAACGCTTCATTTTCAGGCGGTGAAGAACTGTCCGGGCAGCGGGATCATTTCAACTTCCTTGTTCTCGATCGACTTGCCGTGGAAGGGCCGGCCGTCCGGAAACGCGCGCCCGTCGGGCGGCCACTGTTCGGCCGCGCCGGCCCGCAACATCACGAGATTTTCCGGTGCGCTGCTCACGAACCAGTAACACACCCCGCGCGGAATCATCACGCCCTCGTATTTGGTCAGTACCTTGATGTCGTCTTCGGCGCCGATGTGGAACGTTGCTTCGCCCTGCAGCACGATGAACGCGTGATCTTCGTATTTGTGCATGTGCAGCGCGTTCTCACCGCCCGAAGCGTAGACTTTCACGATGAGCTTGAGAAGGTCGGTCTTGGCAACCCGATTGTCGTACCGGCCCTGTGCGAGCAGTTGGGAATCGAGATTGAAAAATTGTGCCTCGGGCGCGGTCTTGACTTCGGTCTCAACGGACATGTGCGTTCTCCTCAAGTCGAGAGGCCAATCCGTAGAGACGGATGGCATTGTCGCGAATAAGTTTGTTTTGGACGTCTTTCGGTAAGTTGCCGATGTGGTGAACGACGTTCTCCCGCGAATGCGGGAACGTCATGTTCGGATGCGGGTAGTCATTTGACCACATCAAATTATCGTGGCCCCACCACGAGAACTGGCGCGTACCCGAGAAGTCTTCGAGCCACGTGCAGTAGACGTGTTCGTTGAAGATCTCACTGGGCAGGCACGTGATTCCCAAGTCTTCCTTGGCGCGGAAGCGTTCGAAATAATAGTCCCACTGTTGCAGCACGAACGGCAGCCAACCGCATTCGCTTTCGGCGAGAACGACGCGCAACTTGGGGTGACGATCGAAGACGCCCGAGAAGATGAGGTCGAAGAGCGAGTTGATCGTATCGTTTTGCTTCTTGTTGACCGCGCCGCGAATCTTCTCCGATCCCTTGAGGCTCTTCATCGTCCGCGCGTACGAATGACCGGTGAGGATATGCATGTGAACCGGGGCACCGGCTTCGGCCGCCGCGGCCCAGAGCGGTTCGTAGTGACGCGACGTAAACGGTAACGCGGGATCCGGCACTTGCCAGATCATCGCACCGGTCAGTCCCATGTCGAGGCCACGGTGCAGTTCCTTGACGGCCGCGTCCATGTCGTACGAAGCGATGCAGGTCACGCCGAAGAGATGCTTGGGGGCGGTCCGGCAATATTCAGCCAGCCAGCTGTTGTATACCGCAAACGCGGCTTGCTGCGTGGCGCCGTCATCGAGTCCGAAGATCGCCATACCATCGTTCGGAAACAGAATCTCGGCCTCGACGCCGTCGCTCTTCTGATCGGCTAACCGGGCCACCGGATCGGTCGACCCGGCGGGCTGGTTGATGGTTTTAAAACCGACGAGGCCGACGAGTTCCGCAACCGGCTCGCGGAACGGCGCCGGTATCCGCTCCCAGAGGGAACTCGGCTCCATCACATGCGAGTCGGTGGAAATGAGCGGCGGCAGCGCATCCATGGCTGCGCGATCCGCAGCACTGAGTTCGCTCACCGCGGCAAGAGTGCGGGCCGCCGTCGCGTCCGTCTCGGGGTGCATCATGTTCATCGCTCGGCGCCCATCCTAATCGCCCACGGCGATGAAACTTCGGCCCAATGGTTTACCAACCCCTCGAAGAAAAGCGCTCGTTCATGTGGCACGAAGAAACCGATATCGTCGTGATCGGTGCCGGGGCGATGGGTTTACCGGCGGCGATCGCCGCGAGGGAGGCGGGTGCCTCCGTTATCGTCGTTGAGGCGGAGTCCGATATCGGCGGCCACGCGATCACGAGCGGCGGAAACGTTCCGCTCGGCGGCGGCACGAGCGCCCAGCAGAAATATGGGATCGACGATTCACCGGAACTCCTGTTCGGGGACTTGACCGACTGGTCGATCGTGGAGCCCAACGGCCACCCCGACTACCGCTATAACGATCGTGAGATCGTGCGCGCATTTGCCGACAACAACGTGGCGACGTTCGACTGGCTGCTCGAACACGGCGTCGTCTTTGTCGATAAGGAACCCGATACGCGGGGCGGCAACGCGATCGGCAACTCCGCGCCGCGCGAGATGCACGCGGCCGCGATGGAATGGCCGCTGGTGCAAACCGGCAAACCTGCGGACCCCGACGTCGCCGACACCCTGTCAACCGGGAACGGCCTGATGCGTCCGCTGGAAGTCGCGGCCCGTGAAGCCGGCGTGCAGATCTTGCTCGAACATCGGATGACGGCGATCCACCGCGAAGCACCGCAATCGGGCCGCGTGCTCGGCATTGCCGTCACTCACGACGGCGAGGTGCGCAACATCCGCGCACGCAAGGCGGTGATCGTCGCGACGGGCGGTTCGCAAGGTAACCTCGAGTTCCGGCGCATGTTCGATCCGCGCTTGACGGAAGAATACTGCGGCCTCGCCGGTATGCCGTGGTCGGATCAAGACGCGAGCGGCGAACTCGCGGCGATGGCGGTCGGCGCATCGCTCTGGGGCCTCGCGAACCAAGTCGGCGAGTTCGGCTGGCCGATCACCAAACCCGGGCTCATCGGCTGCCAGTACAATTACGTCAACCTGCAGTGGATGCCGGGCAGCCCCGTGTTCCACAAAGCGCGCGCGTCCGGTCTACGGGTGAAAGACTGGCAGGACCTCATTCTCGTCAACATGCTCGGCCGGCGCTTTTACGATGAGACCGGGCCGCACTTTTCGGCGAATAACTTCGGCTCGGTCGATCCTTACGAACCGCTGAGCTATCGCAATGCGGAAAACATTCGCTATTCCCCCAACAACTGGCTGAACGCAGCGTTGGCGGGTATCGGCGAAACGCGCAACGGCGGCGGGCCGATTTGGGCGATCTTCGATGCGGCGGCCGTCGAACGCGAAGCGTGGGATCCACACCCCCCGAACGTCGACACCGCGGCGGGATTCTTCTTCCGCGCCGACACGATCGAAGAGCTCGCCGGCGCGATCGTGATGCCGTATCAGCGCGTGACGATGCCCGGCCCTGAGTTGCTGGCCGCCGTGACGCGCTACAATGGCTTCGTCGACGCCGGCGTCGACGACGATTTCGGCAAGCCCGCGCCGCGCTACAAAATCGAGACGCCGCCCTTCTATGCCGCCTGGGCGACGCCGGTCGTCCACGATTCCCGCGCCGGCTTGCGCATCAACGCGCAGTGCGAAGTAATCGACCTGCGCGGCAAGGTCATCCCCGGGCTCTACTGCGGCGGCGAATCAGCCGGCGGTTTCAGCCAGCACGGCCTGGCGCGCGCACTGTGCCAGGGCCTGATCGCCGCGCGCAGCGCGCTCGCGTAAGCCGGTCAGGCCTTCGCTAGCGCCGCACCCGCTTCGTCGTAACGGCGTTCGCGCTCGTTGTGGTCCGCGAGGCCAACGATCACGTTGTAATCGTCGACGCTCATCAAGCCTTCCACGAGTCCTTCGAGCGAACGCGTCCGCGCGAGCGACGCCATCGTGCGATCGACCGCCGTCGCAGCAGCATACAGCGCGAGCGACGGAAACGTGACCACCGACGCGCCGAGCTTTTCCAACTCGGCGATCGTGGTCGCCGCCTTCCCGCGCGCGTTCGACATATTGGCAAAGCGCGGCCCGGGAACTTCACGTGCGACCCGCCGGAAATCTTCCGGTTCGTCGGCGCCCTGCAGCAACACCATGTCGGCGCCGGCCTCCATGTACCGCTGCGCACGTTCGATCGCGACGTCGAGGCCATAGATTGCCGCCGCATCGGTGCGCGCGACGAAGAAGAAATCGTCGTCCACACGCGCGTCGAGCGCGGCCTTGATCTTGGCGACCATCTGCTCGACCGGGATCAGGGTCTTGCCCGGCAGATAACCGCAGCGTTTGGGCGACTGCTGGTCCTCCACGAACATGCCCGCGATCCCGGCCTGCTCGAATGCCCGCACGGTACGCCGAACGTTGTTCGGGCCGCCGAAACCCGTATCCGCGTCGGTGAAAACGGGCACGTCGACCGCTTGTGCGATCCGGCCGTAGTGGTCGACGTAATCGTGCATCGTCATTTGCCCGACGTCGGGCTCGCCGAGCAGTGAACCCGTCGCGGCATAACCGCCGGCGACGACGGCCTCGAATCCATGCCGGACGATGATACGCGCCGACAACGCGTCGTAGGCGCCCGGCATCAGCGTGATGTTGGGTTGCGCGATCAGCTCGCGGAGACGGCGTCCCGGATGCTTCATCGTTGCACCGCCTCAGCGTTGGGGATACGTTGCAGCCAAGGTTGTTTGTGTTTCATCTGTTCCTCCCAAGCGACGATCGAAGCTAGTGCATCCAACGTGAGGCCGATGTCGTCGAGTCCGCGGAGGAGTGCTTCGCGTTCGGCGGGGGCAATTGAAAAACGGTACGTCTTCGGTCCGGGTCCGGCAATCGTCTGCGCAACGAGATCGACGGTGCACGGCGTAGCTCCGTCGGCAGCGACCACCTCGTCTTCGAACGACGCGGCGTCGCCGGCGTCGAGCGAAATCGGCAATAAGCCGTTCTTCAAACAATTCTCGCGAAAGATGTCGGCGAACGAGCGCGCGACCACAACCCGGATGCCGAAGCCCGCCAGGGCCCAGACGGCGCTCTCGCGCGAACTCCCCGAACCAAAATTGTTGCGAGCGACCAGCACGCAGGCCTTGCGAAACGGGGCGCGATTCAGGACGAAGTCCGGAATTTCAGCGCCCTGTGCGTTGCGGCGCCGTCGTGCGAACAGCAATTCCGCGTAATCCGGCTTGAAACTCGCGATCGCCGGCGCGATCTGATCGGTGTTGATGTCGTCCTCTAAGAGCGGGGCCGCCGGGCCCGTGACGCGATCAAACGGCTGCATCGTTCACGCTCTCCCATCCGCCGGGCCGGGTGACGTCGACGATCCGGCCGGCAATCGCCGCGGCCGCCGCCATCGCCGGACTGACCAAATGCGTCCGCACGCCGGGACCCTGGCGGTTCTCGAAGTTCCGGTTGCTGGTGGCGACGCTGCGTTCGCCGGGCTTGGCCAGGTCGTCGTTCGCGCCCGCGCACATGGAGCAGCCCGACTCGTGCCACTCAAAGCCCGCATCGCGGAACACGCGATCGAGACCGCGCTTTTCGGCCTCGCGCTTCACGCCCGACGAGCCGGGGACGACGATGGCGCGCACGCGCGCGGCGACCCGGCGTCCCCGCACGACCGCAGCCGCGGTTTCGAGATCCTCGATGCGCGCATTCGTGCACGACCCGATGAACACGCGATCCACGATGAGGCCCGCAACGGGCGTTCCCGGCGTCAGCCCCATATAGGCGAGCGCGCGTTCGATCGCGGGCGCGCGCTCCGGGTCTGCCGTGGCGGGATCGGGAACGACGCCATCGATGCCGACGACCTGACTCTGGTCGATGCCCCAGGTGACTTGCGGCGTCAGCGAACTGCAATCGACGTGAATTTCGCGGTCGAACACCGCGCCCGGATCGCTGTAGAGTTCACGCCATGCGGCAAGCGCGGCATCGCGATCCGCGCCTTGCGGGGCAAGAAGCCGGCCGTCGACGTAGGCGATCGTTTTCTCATCGGGCGCAACGATGCCGGTGCGGGCGCCGAATTCGATCGTCATGTTGCACAACGTGAAACGCGCTTCGACCGACAGCGCCCGCGTCACGTCGCCGGCATATTCGACCATGAAGCCGCGGCCGCCGGCAACACCGATCAGGCCGATGAGATGCAAGATCACGTCTTTCGCCGTGACGCCGTCGCGCAGCGTTCCATCGAGCCAAATGCGCATCTGCTTCGGCTTCTTCATCGCAACCGTTTGCGTTGCGAGCACGTGTTCGAGTTCGCTCGTACCGCAAGCAAACGCCAGCGCCCCGAGACCGCCGACGGTGCACGCATGGCTGTCGGGGCACGCGTACGTCGAGCCGGGTAACACCAGCCCCAACTCCGGTGCGATCACGTGCGCGATGCCTTGCTCCGGGTCACCGACGTCGAAGAGACGGAATCCGTAGCGTTCGGCGCCGGCGCGCATCCCCTGAGCAAACTGCAACGATTTGGGATTGGTCGCATCGGTGCGGCCCGGCGTCGTCGCCGGCGAGTGATCGAGCACGCCGAAGGTCAAATCGGGTCGCCGGACGGTGCGATGCGTTTGTTCGAGCTTGGCGTATGCATGCGAGCCGTGCAGATCGTGCACGACGTTGCGATCCATGTAGATGATCTCGCGGCCGTCGTCGCGGATCCCGGTGCGGTGAGCATCCCAGATCTTGTCGAGCAACGTCTGCGGCGAACTGGTCATCGCGCTACGTTCTCAACGCGTCCCGGCCCCCCCTATGGCAAGAAAGGCGGCTGCGGCGCGTTTCGGTGCGCCCGACAACCAACTCTCGACAAGCACGCCGCGCAATTCAGCGGCTGAAATTTTGGCAAGGATGACGAGCACGGCGGGATAGCCGTCGAAGTGCGGCGTCGTAAAGAACACGCGCGGGTTTGCCGCGAGCAACGCTTCCTTCATCTCCAAATCCGCGGTGCGAACGCCCAAGATCGCACCGGTAGGAGCACGCTTACCAAGCGCCTCGAGGTCAGACTTGCGCAAGGGCCGTTCCCACGCGAATGATTTGCCGTGCACGCTCCACGTTGCGGTATCCCCGCTCCTGCTCTTTTTCCGCCGTATCCGGTAATCCCAGCGCGATCCGGCGGACGTCATGCCACGTTGCCATCTTTTCGTTTCCTTCGTGCGATCGGCGGGAAAGAGACCGTTCGATGCGCGCTTTTCGAATCAACGTCATCCCAGCCATTTTCGGCGCGTGCCTCGTGCTCGCGGCCTGCAGCCAGCATACGGCAAACACGGTCGAACGAACGCTCTCTCCGCTCATCGGAACGTGGACGCGCGACGGCAACACGCCCCGGGGTACCGCAAGCAGCGGACCCCAATTCACGAAACTCACGTTCGCCGCCGATGGAACGCTCAATGCCGATTACGTCGCGGGCGGCATCGGCGCCGCGATCGGCACCTCGCCGAGCATCAAGTCCGAGAACGACACCTACGCGACGCCCGGCGGATCGAAGCTGAGCATCGCGGAAGGGACGAGCCACCTTGCCTACTCCTATCGCGTGAGCGGATCGAAGCTCTACCTGATGCCGCTGGGCGGCGGCGACGCCGCGGTTTTTACCAAAGCCGGTTAATCGATACGCAGGCGCGGAAACAGCGGTCCTGAATACCGCGCCCAAGGAAGGCAGCGCGGGAGGAAAACGATGTCCGCAATCTTGTTCGTCAATGCCGCTATCTTTGACGGTTCGGGGGCCGACCTCTATCCGGGCGAAGTTTTAATCGAAGGGAACCGCATCACCGCGGTTGCGCGGGACGGCGAACGCATCGATCGGCAACGGGCCGCCGACGTCGTCGACGCCGCCGGCGCAACGTTGATGCCGGGCCTGGTCGAGCCCCACGCGCACCTGACGTTCCCATCCGCCGTCGACCGCATCGTGCCAACGTTCTTTCCGCCGATCGAGGAGCACGCGTTCTATACCGCTCACAACGCGAAGACACTGCTGGATTACGGCTTTACGTCGGCGCTCTCAGGGGGAGCAACGCGACCTGCGCTCGAGGTGAAGCTGCGTGACGAAATTGCGGCCGGCTTCTTGCCCGGGCCACGGCTCAAGGCGAGTTCCAGCGAGCGCAATCCCGACGGGACGCGGCGCGGTCACGCCGACGGTCCGGAAGACGTCCGCACGTTTTGCCGCGAGATGATCGCGCTAGGCGTCGACTCGCTCAAGCTCGTCCTCTCCGGCTCGGGGTCGATCATCCCCAAGAATTTCGACGAACTCGCCTACACCGACGCGGAGCTGGCGGCAGCGAGCGAGGTCGCGCACGAGGCCAACGTCAACCTGCTCGGCCATGCCTACAATTCGGAATCGATCCGGATGGCGTTGCGCCACGATTTCCGGGCGATCTACCATTGTAATTTCGCCGATGATGCGACGCTCGACCTCATGGCCGCGCAGAAGTCGTCATATTTCGTCGTGCCGGCCGTCGGCATCATCGTCGCCGGATTGACACGTCAGAACGAGTTCTCGCCGACGGCACCCGAACGCACGCCCGAAGCGCAAGAAGGCCTCAAGATGATTCACGAGGCGCAGCTTCAGTTGCTACCCAAACTGCGCGAACGCGGCATCCGCGTGCTGCCGGGCGGCGACTACGGCTTCGCCCACAATCCGCACGGGCGCAATGCCTGGGAGTTCGAGCTGTTCGTCACGATGTTCGGCTATACGCCGAGCGAGGTGTTGGCGGCGGCAACGCGCGACGGCGCGGCCCTGATGAACTACAGCGATCGCATCGGGCTCATCAAAGAAGGCTACCTAGCCGACGTGCTGCTCGTTGCCGGCAACCCGCTCGACGACATCCGTTTGCTCCAGGATAAAGATCGCATCGTGATAGTGATGAAAGACGGCGCCTTCCATCGGCGCGCGATCGAACGTTCCCCGGCCCTCGCCGCCACCGCGTAAGGAGAGTTCCACAGATTGCCCGCACCGGCAACCCCAATAGCGGAATCCTACCCGAGTGGCCCCGTTTCGATGCGTCTGATACCCACGTGATGCAGTTTTCCGAACGCATCGGCCCGGCACCGCTAGTCAACCGCGACGAACTCGCGTTTTTTGATGAAGCATATAACCGCTCGTGATGCTAACGGAGGAGTGACGATGAACCGACGTGCCGCCCTTGGGCTTACCCTCAGCGCACCGTTCGCGCTCGCCGCGACGAGCGGCGCCGATGCACAGGCCGACGACCTCTATCCGGCTGCACGCGCGGAAGGCGCGCTGACGATGTACACGGGCGGCGCGGCGAGCAACTCGACCGCACTCATCAAAGACTTCAACACGCGCTACCCGGGCATCGACGTAACGGTCGTGGGCGCCTATAGCAACGTCAACGACGTGAAGATCGACCAGCAACTGCGCGATCGCAACGTCAGCGCCGACATCGTCAGCTTTCAGACGGTGCAAGACTTCGTCCGCTGGAATGCCGCGGGCGATATTCTGCCCTACAAGTTCCCCGGCTTCGAGCTCTTCGATCCGCACTACGGCGATCCGAACGGGGCGTTCATGGCGACGAACCTCAATCCGCTGACCTACCTCTATAATACGCAACTGGTGGCAGCGGCCGACGTCCCCAAGTCGGCGCTCGACTTTCTCTCTCCGAAGTTTGCCGGCCGGACCATTACCTGTTATCCGCACGACGACGACGCGACGCTCTACCTGTTCCATACCTTGCAGCAGAAGTACGGCTGGGATTTCGTCGACCGGTACATGGCCAACAAGCCGGCCTTCGTCGAAGGTCACGCCGGCGTCGTGCAAGCGATCACCGCCGGTACCAAGGCGTTGTCGTTCGATTGTTCGACCCATATGGTTGCCGAACCGCAAAGCAAAGGCGCGCCGCTCGCGGTCGTTTTCTCGCAAGCCGATCTCACGCCGGTGTTCTACAACACCACGGGGATCTTGCGCGCGGCGCGGCATCCGAATGCCGCCAAGCTCTTCACCGCCTGGTATCTTTCGAAAGAGCAGCAGATCAAGACGGCCAACTGGTCGGCCCGGCGCGATGTGCCGCCACCCCCGGGATATCAGCCGCTTTCTTCCTATCACCTCGCCGACGAATACCGCGCCTTCGTCGTCAACACGGAACTCATCGCGAGCCTGCGCACAAAATACCTCGCCTACACGGGACCGGTGGTAAATCACTAGTATGAGCAATTCCCATTCGTCGAACGCCCGGATCGTGCGCGAACTCGTGCTCGCGAACCACATTCTGGCGTTCGAGAACGTTCTCGATGCGTACGGTCACGTGAGCGTTCGCAATCCGGACAATCCTGCGACCTTCCTCATGTCGCGTTCGCGCAGTCCGGAAATCGTCGATCCGGACGACATCTTCATCCACGACCTCGCGGGCAACGTCGAGGGCATGGCGGCGAAGGAGCTCTATCGCGAGCGCTTCATTCACGCGGCGATTTACGAAGCGCGGTCCGAGGTTGCGGCGGTGATCCATTCCCACGCCGACGACGTGCTGCCGTTTTCGATCAGCAAACTTCCGCTCCAAGCGGTTTTTCATGCCGCGAGTTCGATCGGTGCGAAGCCGGTGCCGGTGTGGGACATTCGCAAGGAATTCGGCGACACAAACCTGCTCGTGGAGAGCGTCGACCAAGGGCGGAGCCTCACGCGCAGCTTAGCCGATCGCTCGATGGTGCTCATGCGCGGTCACGGTTTCGCGGCCGCGGGCAGCTCGCTGATCTACTTGCTGAAAATGGCCGCGGCGCTGCCGCGCAACGCCCGCATTCTGCTCGACACGCTCCACGCGGGCGGTGAGGTCGTACCGATGTCCGAAGGCGAGGTTGCGCTGCGGGATCAGACCGATCTCAGCCTTCCTGCGGGGCAACGTCAATGGGAATACTGGTGCCGGAAGCTCGGCGTCGCGTTCGAGCCCGGCGGCTTTTAGGAGAGCGAGCCATGCTCAAACGGTGTCTGCTCGCGGTCGTGCTGGCGTTCGCGCTCACGAGCCCGCAGACGGTGCGACCGCAAGAACTGCCGACGATCCACATCGCCTCGGTAACGAACGATACGTGCTCGGCGATTCTCTACGCCATCAAGCTCGGTCTCTTTCAGAAGGCGGGGCTGAACGTCGACTTTCAGGGCATGAACAGCGGCGCTGCGGCATCCGCCGCCGTGGCCGGGGGCGCCGCGCAATTCGGGCAATCGAGCTTGGTCACGCTGATCGACGCGCACGCGCGCGGGATCCCGTTCACGCTCGTCGCGCCGAGCGGCATCATCACCCGCGGCTCGATGTACGCCGCCGCGCTCGTCCGGAGCGATTCGCCGATCAAGACCGGCGCCGACCTCAACGGCAAGACCTTCGCGGTTCCCGCGATCAAGGACCTCAATCAGATCGCGGCCATGGCGTGGGTCGATCAAAACGGCGGTGACTCGCGAACCCTCAAGTTCATCGAGCTCTCGGCCCCCGCGACGATCGCCGCCATCGAAGACGGCCGCGTCGACGCCGGCAACGTCGGGACGCCGACCCTCACCATGGCGCTCGAGGGCGGCAAGACGCGCATCATGGCCCAGGTCTTCGATGCGTTCGGGAATCGCTTCGCGAACACGGGCTGGTTCACGACGACGGACTATGCCAAGAGCAATCCGGATACCGTCACCCGCTTTGCGACCGTGATGCGCCAGGCGGCGCAGCTCGCCAACTCTCACCACGCCGAGACGGCCGCGCTCCTCGCCGACTATTTCAAAGGCGACCCCAAAGTCTACGCGCGCATGGCGCGCGTGGAGTTCGCCGAAACACTCGATCCGCACGACATTCAGCCGCTGATCGACGCGGCGGCGAAGTACAAGGCGATCGATCGCGCGTTTCCGGCGCAAGAGATGATCAGCCCGCTCGCGCTCGGGGCGAAGCGATAACTCGCGTGCAAGCGCTCGCGCTCGGCGAAGCCTCCGTCCCCTCCGGCGCCGGATAGTGCACGAACTCAGCCTCGCGAACCTGACGGTTGCCGATGCCGGACCGCTGGAGCTGCTCGATGCCGCGGCGGCCGCCGGATTCGATTCCGTCAACATGTGGCTCGTCCCGCCGCCGGCGATGGCCGCCTTCAACGTGAAGTGCGGGACCACGGCGCCGGTCGTCGGCAATGCGGCGCTGATTCGCGAGATCAACGCTCGGATCGCTACGACGGGCGTGAGCGTCTTCGAGGCGTCGTGCGGCTGGCTCTCACCGTCGTTCGATCGCTCGGAAACGGCGCCGGTGCTCGATACGATGGCGCAGATCGGAACGCGGCGCGTCTCGGTGGTCGGCTGGGATGCCGACCGGCAGCGCTTGATCGCGAACCTCGCTGCCCTGTGTGCGGATGCCGCCGCTTACGGGATGACGGTAACGCTCGAGTTCATGCCGTACAGTGCGGTGCGCACCGTTGCCGACACGGCCGAGGTACTGGCTGCCGTCGGTGCGCCGAATCTCGACGTGCTCGTCGACGCGTTGCATCTCGCGCGGTCCGGCGGCACGCCGGCCGATCTGCAGCTTCTCGATCCGCGTCAGATCGGCGTCTTGCAACTATGCGATGCGCCCGCGCTCGCGCCGCCGCCGGAGCAGCTTCGCGACGAGTCGGTCAACCGCCGCCTGTATCCCGGCGACGGCGATTTGCCGCTCGATGCGTTACTTCGCGCGCTTCCGGACGACATCGTCATCGAGATCGAAAGCCCAACCGTCGAACACGCGGCGGAATCGATCGTCGAGCGTGCCCGGTTGTGCGCGCAACGCAGCCGGCGCTTTTTGGAGGAGCACCGTGCCCAACGCTGAGCAGTCCGTCCACTGGAATCAGGCCGCGGGCCCGCGGTGGGCGACACTTGCGGATCGGACCGACAAGCTCTTCGGAGCGGTCACGTCCGCGCTGCTGAAGTTTGCCGAAGTTCAAGATGGGGAGGCCGTGCTCGACGTCGGGTGTGGCTGCGGGGTTACCTCGCTTGCCGTCGCACAGCAGGCCGGCACGGTCCTCGGCGTCGACTTCTCTGCGCCGATGCTCGCGGTCGCGAAGCAGCGCGCACGCGCGGCAGGTCTGTCGAACCTTCGCTTTCTCGAGGCCGACGCGAGCATTCATCCGTTCGATCGACAGCGTTTCGATCTCCTCATCTCACAGCTCGGCGTGATGTTCTTCGACGAGCCGGTGCGGGCGTTTGCGAACCTGTATGGCGCCTTGCGTCCGGGGGGCCGGCTGCGCATCGCCTGTTTTCGCGGCTTAGCCGAGAACGATTGGTTTTCGGTTCCGCTTGCAGCGGCGCGGAAGATCGTCGCGGTGCCCTCACCGGGCAATCCGACGGCTCCCGGACCGACCTCACTTGCCGATCCGGATCACGTACGCACGGTGCTCCGTGCTGCCGGCTTCGGGTCGATCGAACTGCGTCCGCTCAACGTCTTGCTCCCCGCCGGAACTCGCGCCGAAGCCGTGCAGCTTTTCTTGCGAGTCGGATCGCTATCGCGAGCGCTCGCCGGCGCGAGCGAAGATGAACGAGCTGCCGTCAACGCCGCCCTCGAAGAAGCCTTGCGCGACTACGAATCATCAGGCGAAGTAGAACTCGGCGCCGGCCTCTGGCTCGTCAGCGCACGCGCATAGCGAGGAGGATCGGGCACTGCGCAGGCGAGGCCTTTTTCTTTGTATCCCGAGCTTGTCGAGGGACAGCCGCAATCCTCACCGTTAGTGGAATTGCCCTGGCCATCGAGCACGATCGTGGCGCGTTCCTCGACTCCGCGCCCTACGGCGCTCCGCTCGGAATGACATCGGTGTTCAGGCGTTCGAACATAAGGACGGGTTGGCCATTGAACGTCGTGCGGCGTGTTTGCGCGATCAAAGCTTGGCCATGATTTCGTCAACGGTGAAGCGGCGCGGGGTTGCTCCGAACTCAGCCGCAACATCGAGCTGCGGTTGCAGCGTCGCCGGGTTGAACGACGTCGCGTAGGTCGCGCGCCGCATCGAGCGCACCTGCGCCAGCGGAATCTTGGCGTACTTCGCGACGATCGGCGCGGTGAGGTCGGGATGCGCGTTGGCCCACGTGGCGACGTCGTACATCACGGCGACAAAACGCTTCGCAAGCTCGCGGTTCTGCTCGACCCAGTCGCGGCGTGCAACCCACATGTCGATCACCGAAACCGGCCCGAACACGACGTAGGGAACGGCGAACTGGCGCGCGTCGCCGGCCAGTGCTTGGCTGAGCAGCGGCTCGCCGATGTAACCGCAAGCCACCGTTCCGTGGGCGAGCGCCGCGTCGACCCCGCCGAACGGGATCTCGATGAAGCGCACCGCGTTCGGATCGACGCCGCTGCGCTTGAGCCAGGCTTGCACTGAAACGGTGGTAAGCGACTGCAACGACGGCACCGAGACGAGCTGGCCCGCCAGATCGCGCGGCGCTTTGATCGAGGACGACTTCGCGACGCACAGCACGCTCGACGGCTGGTCGACGCGGAACATGCCCGATGCGGTCAGACCGACCAGCGGAACGCCGTGCGAGATCGCGTTGGCGACGGAGATCGCATCGATGACGGCGAGATCGATGGCCCCGGCGACGAGTGCCGTGGCGGTCGCGCCGCTTCCGGCGAAGATCTGCAGCGTGGCGTCGATTCCGGCTCGCTGTAGGTAACCGGCGTCGACCGCGTACCATGGTTCGGCGAACGCGTCGGAGATGTTGCTGCCCAGCCGCACGGCGGGCGAAGCACTTTGCGCGCTGCCGCGAAGCGGTGTTGCCAGCGCCGCGCTCGCAGCGAGAATACCCAGCGCGCGCCCGCGCGTGATCGCCTGAGGCATCGTCAGCTCACCACGATGAGCTGGAGCCGATTGCCTGATGGATCGTAAAAATATTCGCTCCGCTCTCCGGCCGGACGCTCGGCGGCGCGCACATCGCCGTCAGTCGTCACCTTCCACGCGCGGAGGTTCGCCTCGATCTCGTCATACGCGTCGTCATCCGCAACCGAGACCGCGATGTGCGCCCCGGCGTGCGGGCGGCCGCTGCCGACCTTCGGCGCGGTCGATGCGTCGGGGCCGCAGAACAGCGACCGTTCCGACAGTTGCTCGACCGCCTCGAGAAAGAGCAGTTGACCGAGTCCATTCCGCAGGATAACGCGTCCGTTTCCGAGCTCGCCCGCATCGCGATGGAGAAACGTCATCCCGAGCGCGCCGGTGTAGAACGTTTCCGCCAGCGGCAGGTCGCTGACTTCGAGCGCGACGTGGCACACGTCGGTCACCTGCACGGCACCGCGAGCGGCGCGGCCGTCGCTGGGCACGTGTCCCTCCCAATGTGCAAGCTCGATGATGTTGCCGTCGGGATCGCGCAACCGCAGACACCCGCTGATTCCGAGACCGGCGGGCAGTGCGGGCGCCGGCATCACGGAAATGTGCAGTTCGGCAAGACGCTGCGGAAGCTCGGAGAGCGCGTCGCTCGACACCGCGAAACCGATGCGCGGCACCGGTCGCGAGTCCGCCGCCGGCGGCAGAGGATGCCGCGCGAGACAGAGCTCGAACCGATGCTTTCCCATTTCGACGAACGAGATGATCGGCCAGCCGTCGTAGGTGCGCGTTTTGAGGTTTGCGATGAACAACGGGCGCGCTCCGAAGAGCGTCTCGTAAAATTCGTGCGCACGCGGGATGTCTTCGACGATGAAGCCCGAGTGATCAAAGGTACGGATGGCCATGATGTTCCTTACTTCGCCGGTTTCCAGTGGCTTGCGTCGAGTTCGGCATTGATTTGATGCGCGAGCGTGAAGTCGTAGATCTTGTTCACGGGCGGAATCTGGTCTTTCGGAATTCCGAGCAGGCCGGCACGAACCTCGAGATCCGGAACGATCACCGAATCGCCCACCGTGTAGTCGCGCGTCATCGCTTTTAGCGCGACGTCGTACCCCTCCTCGACGGATTGCTCATCCTCGGTATTGCGACTCCGCGCAAGAATGGCCACCGTCTCGGATTTGAAGGCCTTCATGTAACGAAAGCCCTTGATGATTGCCCGCAGGATCTTCTTGGCCAGAACCGGGTCGCCGTAGAGCGTCTTTTCCGACATCGCGATGCCGGCGTACGGCATCTTGATCTTCTTCAGATCCACCAGCACGTGGGACTTCTTGAGCTGGCCGCGCTTGAGCATGAGCATCGAGTCGGTCGTGGCGATCACGGCGGCCGACAACGCACCCGTTTCGAGGCCCGCGCCGATTCCCGACGGCTGCCCCAACGGCTGATAGCCGACGGCATCCGGTGAAATGCCGACCGATTGCATATACAAGCGCGACGCAACCTCGAGCGTATCGCCGCGCGACGCAACGCCGATCGTCTTCCCTTTCAGATCGGCGGCGCTCTTGATGTCGTTCGTGACCCAGATGCTGTACGTCGGACTGTCGGCCGTTATGCCGACGATGCGCAGCGCCGCGCCCTTGAGGATTGCGGTGAGCGAAGCGGCGGCCGAACCGCTCGCCTGGATCGTGCCCGACATGAGCGCGGGCGTCGCGGTGCCTCCGCCCGCGTAGGTAAGCTCGACTTCCAGGCCTTCGGCCGCGAAGTAGCCCTTCTGCTGGGCGACGAGCGGGGCGCTTTGATTCGCATCATTCGACGCGTACGTAATGGTGATCTTTTGCAGGTTCTGCGCGACCGTCGCGCGGCTCGGGAGCAGCAGCAGCAGCAGCAGACACGCGGCAATCGCTGCAATCCATGGTTTGATTGACGCCATACAAGGACGGATTTATGCTTGAAACGAGCCTGCCCTTTCTTTCGCACCCTCAGCAGTCGGGCGCCATTATTTCGCGAAGAGGACCCCATGAGTACCTATGGCTTGACCGAATTTGCCGCCGAAATCAATGCGATCGTGAAAGACGAAGGCCAAGCCGGCTTACCGCGGGTGGCCGAGAAGCTGAAGCAGCTCTTGGCGAACCCGGCGTTCGTTTCCGCGACGTTCGACGAGGACATGCCGCCCGGCAAGCGCGTGCTGCACCACGATCCGCAGACCGACGTTTACGTGCTGGCGCACGTGCATCATCCGTCGGCGAAGCCCGGCCTCCCGCATAGCCACGGCACGTCGTGGGCCGTTTACGGCAACGCCAAGGGCGCGACGGAAATGACGATCTGGCAACGCGTCAATCTCGAAACCGACGATCACGCGGAATTGACGATCGCCGATAAATACGTGCTCGGTGAGGGTCAGGCGCGGTGCTATTCGTCCGGCGCGATTCACTCGACGAACCAGCCCGGGAAGGCGTGGGTCATCCGGGTCACAGGCACCGATCTCGACGTGCTGCCGCGTTATCGCTTCAACCGGTCAACCGACAAGATGCTGGGTGTGTCCGAAGTCACTGCCTAAATGAGAAAATGATTGGCTCGAGCACGTTCCGTTTCGCCGGGCGCGTTTCAAGTACACGCTCTGCGAAAGGCGGGGCCAATCATGAAAACTACATCAAAATTCAGCCAGCGGCTCCTCGGTGCCGCAATCCTCTCAGCAGCACTCATCACACCGGCCATCGCGTCAGCGCAAGACTATGCGCCCGCCGGCCAAGATCAGCAAATTCAGGGAACGGTCGCTTCCATCAACGGCACGTGGAATATCACCGTCGCCGATGCAAACGGATACGCCGATAGCGTGGACCTTCATCAAGGCACGATTATCAATCCGACCGGGCTCACGCTCGAACCGGGCATGAACGTCACGGTCGACGGCTACGCCGACGGTCCGAACTTCGACGCAATGGAGATCGACACGCCGTATCAATATAGCGGACCGGCTCCGGTCGCCGTGTACTACGGACCTGGCGCCTGGTATCCGGGCTACGCTGCGGGCTGGGGCCCGTCGTTCAGCCTCGTCTTCAACGTCGGATCCCGCAGCTGGCAGCAACGGCCGTTCGCGTACGGCGGACAAGTTCGCCAAGCCGTAAGCCCGCCGGCCGGCTGGCAAAACCGCCCGCACGGGTACATCGGTAACGCCGGTGGCTCGCCGGGCGTCGCATACGCCCAGCCGCAACGTCAGTTCGCCGCACCGCAGGCTCAGCAACGTCAGTTCGCCGCACCGCAGGCTCAGCAACGTCAGTTCGCGGCACCGCCGGTTCAGCAACAACGCACCTTCGCGGCACCGCCGGTTCAGCAGCAACGCACGTT
>Ga0182030_10000302_pt1 | contig 87698 bp, 145 predicted proteins | sample 812S3MmetaG_FD_121299 | JGI IMG/M metagenome (GOLD analysis project Ga0182030, IMG submission 121299) | Permafrost microbial communities from Stordalen Mire, Sweden - 812S3M metaG (Illumina Assembly) | ecosystem: Environmental > Terrestrial > Soil > Wetlands > Permafrost | place: Sweden... | reverse complement strand
CGTTACGGGCATAGCCCCCAAACTGTGGGTTTTTCCGAGCAAAGTCCGACAGCATCGCCGCTGCCCCGATCTCCAACTGGTGACAAATTAAACGCTTGACTTCAACATCATCGCGAGTCACTTTTGATATTGCCATGTTTCCTCAATATACCCCAGATACCCTTAGTGTTCTTGCGCGGCTTGCATTCCTTGTCCTTGTTCAGGTCATTCTGCACATAGCCGCAACGCTTGCACACTTTATAGGTCGCCGTCTCCGTGGAAAGCAGCGTGTTAACGGGCACCCATTCATGCCTTTTGAACTGCCCCTTCACGGTGAGACGTTTGATACCATCGGGGTTGAGCACGAGCACACCCAGCTTGCCGTGGTTTGGGCCGACCCAAAGGATGGTATCTTTACCGCTTTTATTGCTCTTGCCCGTACCGACAAGCTGAACGGGTTGTGACCCTTTGGGAACGTCTTTAGGTCTTTTCATTTGAAACAACTCCCATTGCAGGTCAAGCTGCCACACAAACCACAGTGACTTTGGCTGGTATCGTAGTGGGTAAAGCCACTGCTAGATTTCTTAGGCTCGGCTTGCATCGGCGGTCTGCGAGTACCGTATTCGTCGAGTTCATACTCGTTGCCGTTCTCGTCGAAATGCTTGGGGTTCCAATCGTTGTTCATCAGTTGGTCTTTCCCTGCTTGTACTTCGCAAAAATAGCCATCGGCACGCAGCAGGTGTTTTCAAGATACTCTTCCGCCGCATCGCGGTCCATCACCATTGTAACACCATCATCGATGGTGATATCGACAACGTTGGGCACGAATTCATTGGCGTCCGTGATGTGCGGGTCCACACGAACCAGTTGAGGCTCCCCCGTCTTCGGGTCCACCCTCGCGTACTGCTTCTTGTCAAACCATTTTCGCGGAAACTCGAAGCTCTCTTCGTCAAACATTCAGTCGCCGCTCAATTTCTTTGGCGGTCTTTTCGATAAACGCCGCGTCACCCTTGTCGTGACAATACGCCGAGATGAATATGGTCGGCTGGCTGGACTCGGGTATCTGTTCGAGGTAGAACGTCAACTCCTGACCCATAGCGTTGTAGGGCATGGGAGCGACCTGCTGCCCCGTTATTTTCCACGATTTCTTAGGCTTTTTCATACACGTCCTTAGGTGGGGTTCAGAAAGCAAGGCTCGGAAGACATCGAACTTGCTCACAGACCATCCACTTCCATGTCGGGTTGCCCGTCGAATGTCATCGTTGCAGGCGCGGGGCTGGTAATCTTAGTTTCGCCATAGGCGATATCCACGCCATGGTGATGTCCCCAATGAACTTCCACATCGATTGGGAATTCGATGTCCCAAAAACCCAGCACCACACCGTCACTAACATCCTTCAGGAGTTGTGCGAAGGTACGTTGCTCGGCTTGAACCGCCGTGCTGCGCTTGTTCCACTCTTCGACCTCGGCGGCGTAAATTGCCTTAACCTCGGCTACTGTTTTGTCGGGGTATTGATCGTATCGAGGGCTGTAACCCGGAGCGGGGGTTCCCATTAACTTTTTGGCCGCATCCTCTGCGTCGAAGTACGCCTTCCGAGCCTTTTCGCACAGGGCTTCAAACTCTTCCGTGGTCATGGTTTTAGGAACCCAGACGTAGGTTGAAGTCCCCCACTTGCCTGCGGGCTGGTCACAGCGATAATGATTGACGCGGGCGAGAGTGTAATCTTTAAGGATTGTGGTGGTCATCGAGTACACCAGTCTTGTCGTAGGCATTCGAGGTTGTTGAGCACGATCTCGATGTGACGTTTGCTGATCTTGCTTTGGTCATGGATGAGCGCAACTACGGCCTTGCGCTTTAAGCCAGAATTGCTAAGCTTTTTCATCCCATCGGAGATGTCGATGATCGCCTGCGCCATGACTTCGGCAGGGATGGGGGGTTCGGGTTGCTGCACGTTTATCTTGCCCATTATGGACTCCTTACCTTCTTAATACTCGAAGCCTAAGCAGAACGTCGGCATCAATCGGGTTTATTCCATTTTCAGAGGCAAAATCACCTACAAGATCGGCGAGAGCGGATGGTCGTCCTTTGCGAAGAGCATCGGCGCTCATCTTCGTGAGGATACTGCGGGTAAGGGAAATGGGTTTGCCGATGAGGAAGTTACGCCAATCGTATGTCTTACGTGTGTTCAGGGCGAGTTTGGCGGTTAAAATGATTGCCTGATCCAGTTGAATATCATCTCCGAGGGAAGTAGCGGCACGTTCTTGAGCGGCAGCGTCAGAAACGAACAGGCGGAAATTGCAGTCAGACAGACGTTCTAGCTGGGTCAATTCGGACTTGGTGTTGCCCCAACACACTTCGACAAATTCATCCTCAACATCACGGGAGGCGGTTCCCCAATCGAGAATTGTCGGCCCCTTGTACTGCGGATCAATGACAATTTGAATCATACTCTAATAACTTCGGTAGCGGAGTTGGGATTCATCGTCAAGAGAAAATTCTTCTTGCTCCGAATCCTCAATGTTTATGCGGCTGCTGACGGGTTTTTCTTTCGCCGCTTGCTCTGCTAATTTGCCAAGAATAACGTGAAAATTGCCGAGTTGTAGGTTCAGGTACATGTTACTCCCGATTCCACACCACGCGGTGATCCCGAGTCACGGCATCAGTGAAAGGCTCCGTTTGAATACTCTCCGTTTGAATACCCGCGTAAGAACCCTTCAATGGATAAGCGTCATCCACAGCCAAATACAAGATTTCGCCGTTCTCAATACTACGGAGAGGATCAGTCCCCTCAGGCTCATAAAGGCGAAATTTATCGCCCCTCTTCAAGTCCAAGAAATCAACGACAGTAAGCGTGCTGTCAGCTTCTTGTCGTTTCACTGTACGAAGTTTTAGCGTGTCCATGAATGTTCCTTTCCCCAATCATACCATAACCGTGCGCTCAGGATGTCGCAGCTATGACAAAAAGCCGCGAGTTCACCCATGATACGGTCTCCCGGCTTGTACTCCTTGTCGGGGATACCTTCCACGTACTTGAGGGCATTCTTCTGGTCGTCGCTGAGCAGGATGCCGTACTCTTCAATCATGCCGTCGCGGAAAGCCCTACGATCTTCCTTTGTCTTCAACTCCACGTGGCGAAACATGTTACAGTTACGGGGCACGCCAGTGCAGTAGTTGCAAGCGGCATCTGACCACGGATTGGTGCGATCATGGTCGGCATAGACGTGACTGCACAAACACACGTTGTTAGGGACTGGAAGATGCTTCCACGGTTTTTCCAAATCATGGAGTGCCATAACAAGTAAGGCGTCCGATAAAGTAAAAGGAAAAATTCGTGGACTATTGACGTACAAAATACGCGCAATATTCATGCACTCAACAACGTGGTCTCGGTACCCACCTACCCACGCTTGATGGTTATGACTTGAACCGGGAGCAGCCGCGATTCGCTCCGTGTGGTCTTCGTATAACCTCTTTAGACTGGAGTTTGAAATTAGGTGTAACAGATCATCCCACCCTAAATACTCGTCATTAGGTACAAACAGCCCCCGGCGCTGGCACTCAAAAATCAGTTCTTTATCTGAAAACTGCTCGATCCTTAAGGTTTTTCTGCGATTCTTGAGTTGTTCGGCCCTAGTTGCCCACTTGCAATTTCCCCGCTCATAATTGCCGTTATTGTTTATTCGCTCTAAGGTGTACTTAGGGGACGGTCTCGGTCCCACGTCTAACCAGAATTCTTCGAAACTTTCGTAAAGGAAGCGAATGCCTCGCCCGCCATAATACTCATACTTATCCGCTTTAAGGTTTGTACATCGATTCTTTGCACCAGAGTAGGCGGTGTATTCAGGGGTTTTTGATTTTTCATGCGTCCGTTTTAAGCAACCGCAACTCTTGGTTGTACGGGAGGTTACCCCCAGATTCCTGTCGGAAACCGTAACTGTATTTCCACAGTCACACTGGCATTCCCACAAAGCCGTGTGCCCTGTTTTTCCGATACGCCGCAAAACAAGAAGCAGCCCGTACTTATTACCTGCCTTATCTTTTAGTGGAGGCATTTAGAAGCACCCTCTGCGATAACTATTGTGCCGTCCCAAAGCCACGCTGTTCAATTTGGACAGGAACTTGATGGCGGGCTCGTAATCTTTCAGCGATTCACCTTGAGCTATCTGATCCAGTATATCAACTTGCTTCTCGAACTCCAAGTCATTTTTGAAGCCGCTGATGAAGCCGTACCAAAAATCGTAGAATTCGTAGTCGCAGTATTCCAAGTTGTGGGTCTCATCAAGGAAGGCCCACGGGTCTTTCTTTTTCGGCAGGGTCTTGAGCCTCTCTCGCCGATACGTACCGAGGAAATAACGCAGGGTCTTCACGAGGCTCGCGTACTCTTTCCGCTGCTTGGTGGTCAGCGGGAACATCTCCAGTTGTCCTTTCTCGCTCTTGGACTCATATCGTTCGTCCATTATCTTGAGAAGAGGATCGTAAAGCACAACGCATTGCAGAGCAAGGGTGAGGAACCCCGCTCCGCGATTATGTTCGAGTGTGCCGCAGAAAGTCATGGTGTTGGGTGTGTATGCCCGCAATTCGGATAACCACAGCACGGGCAATTCTTTGTGAGAAGATCGATAGCCGCGTCGTACAGGTCCCAGCCCAGATAGCTACCGTGCCGCCGAACGTACTCGTGGAGCTTTTCGGACTTACGGAACTGCACTATCGCGGACTCTTTCCATGCCCGCAGTTCCTTGACTTCTTCCTCAGTGTAATTGTGATTGTATTCACCCATTACATCAACTCCTCGTCTTCCGTTAGGATCAGGCGTTTGCGGGATTTCAGCGTTGAGGCACCAGCCGCCATTACAGCGGCCTGCTTGGGAGCATCATCCTCGTTGAGGAAGTCCGCCACTTGCTCTGGTGTGGCGGGCGGCAGTGTGGCTGGTCCCGTGATCTTCACGGTATCCCGAATGGTTTCCGTCACGTGCACTTTATCTTGGAACTGAAGCATCACGGTGTCCCCGGGTTCCGCTTCGTCCAGCAGGTCTTGATTTGACGTGACGATCTTCGTGTTCTTTACGACTTCGGGGATGCTGGCAATGACTGCTTCGGCGTCTCCACAAACGGCGGACGCAGACCCAACCTGTGGGGAACGGCTAACGAACGCTGGAACCTCGTCTTCCTCTTCATCCTCTTCAACTTGCGCCATATCATCCGCACGGTTGGGGGCAATTCCGTTGGGGTTCCCTAGATTACTTGTCCAGCTTGCGTTGGCCTGATCCTTGCCGAGACCGTGTTTTTCGGATTGAATTTTCTTGTGCTGGCGGGCTTCCTCGGTCAGGTGCTCCACGGAGCTAATCAGATTATCCACCTGCACATCCACATCATCGATCAGGCGGGTGAATTCCGCCTCGGCAAGCTGCTTGATTTGCGGCATCCCAAATTTGACTTTATGCTGGGCAACCACGTAAGACGCAGCCAGAATGTACCACGCCATAAAGTCGGATTTATATTTCTTGATGGAGCGTTCCGCGTTCTTGAGCTTGGATTGGTACTCCAGAATCCGCCGTAAAACACGATCACAATCGTCCAGAACCTTCTCTTGGGCGGTAGATAGGCGGATGAGGTATTCGTTTTCCGTCCCCGGAGGAACATCCATATCCAGCACGATGCTGGGCAGCGAATCGACTGCTTGCTGCAACTGCATGAAAGCGTCATCCAACGAGATTTCGTTCCCCTTGGAGGAATACCGCAGATCATCGCGAAGGGCGATGATTTCCTTGATTACGTGAGCGTCGGACCCCAGCAATGTTTCTGCCGCGAACCCTGAAAGAATGTCGTTACTGTTGTTGCTCATTCGCCTTCCTTCTCAAGAACTTGCGGGCTTTCTCGATTTTTTCCGTCGTGGCGGCAAGCTGAGCTTTGAAGGTTTCCGTGTCAATAACTCCCGTTGCCCAGCGACCAGCGAGCAGAGTTTTCCAAGCACTGAAATACAGATCGAGTCCCTGATCGACCACATCATCCAGTTCTTCGGTGGGTTCGGAGAACTTGGCCTGTAGGTTGGTGAAACTCTTCGAGCCCGCCCCATAGGTCGTGTCGCCGAACTCTACGCTAACGGTCACCCCTGTTACGCCAGCTTTGCTCATAATCCCTAATACCCTAAACGTGGTAGACTTCCATGAGAAAATGGCGATACCGCTCAGCCGCTTGCCGTGCCCAGTCTTCCTCCGTGCCGATATCCACGAAGGCGGGTACATCAATGAAAGCCTGATCGCCAAAAGGCGGATTGTACCACTCTAGCGTGCTGCCTTGACGGAAGACCTTACCCCACTGCCCATCCTGATAGGGTTCCACGGTCTGCTCATTCATGAAAGCTTGTAGTTGCTCCAGAGTCTCAGCGCACGCCACGGGCACCACACGCTCAGCGTTAGCGGTCATCGGATTGAGTTGCAATACCCACATATCGTCTCCTTGAAAAACGCTGAGAGCGGACGGACTGGCCGTAACCCAAGAACGGGTGGATCACCCCCGCCCCCAGCCCTGCCTCGTGGCTGCGAGAACCGCTTAGCTCTCCCCTTTGACGGGGCACAGGCATCACTTACTAATACTGGTTTTTACTTCCTGCGGCTCAAACCTCACATCGAAGTTGAACAGAATGTCTGGGAACTTATCCCGAAGCTTTCCCTCTCGCTCAAAGACCTTGTTCAGGGCGTCGTGGTCGCGGGAGGCTACCGAGGTCGTCACCTGCACGACGACGCTGACGCTTGTGTCCACGTGCTTGACATTTGGGTCGTACTGACTCCCATCGCGGAACATATCGTGAGATGCGTGGTGACGAGCCCGTGCCAATTGTTGCATGAAATTGTGCAAGTCCTCTTTCGTCCAGAATTTGGGACAATCCTCGCAACCAGCGTTCAGGCAGCCAACTGGATCGACGACCAAGGTGCCGACAAGCTCGGGATTGTCCTTGGAGTAGATGATCTTGTTGGGGGTGCCATCGCTGTGCTCGATCTGGTAGTGCCCACATCCCGGGAACATGCACTCCTGATAACCCCACCACTCATCGCAATCGACGAGACGCCCATCTGGGTTCTTGAAATAACCGCAACACGCAGCCTCATGACCGAAAAACTGTCGGACACGGATGATTGCGTTGTGCAACTTAGTCTTCAGTTTTTGTAGGTCCATTGTATTCCTCGGGAAAGAATTGTGCGGAACGACGAGTCTGATTCATACCGATGTGCTCATCGCTAAAGTGGAAATCAATCTGTTCTTGCGTAGGGTTGTCGATGGTGACTTGGCACGCACCGCAGGAGATTTGGATCGGTAGACCCCTTGGACGGGGCGGAATGTGCTCATCCGTGTTGAAATCAAACGCGGCAATCTGCGCGGGCGAGAGCGGCTGAACACAATACATGCAGTGCGGGCCGTCTTGCTGGTTACCGCAACCGCATGGTTCCCAGTCTGGGCAAGTACAGAATTCTTCTACATCAGCCATCGTGACTCCAGTGCCTCGTCGCTCTTAGTGGTATCTTTCTTCGTGCGGCGGTGCTTCTTGCTGCCCTTCTTCTCAAACGACATCTTGTAGTCCGTGTTCCCTTTGGCATCGGTAATCAGGTCACCGATAAGAAACGAACGCATTGAAGAAGTCTTGACGTGAGCCCTGAGGAGTTCCTTGAACTCTTCCTCGGTGCCGCAGTGCTCCATACCCGATTCCATGTCGAGGAAGTCCTTGTCATCCAAAATACCTGCGGAGTGGGACTCACCCAGAATTTTCTCGAAGACACCCTTCTTACCTTTGAGAGTGTCGATGGTGTACTCATCAATTGTACCACGGGCTACCATCACGTGCAAAGTACAGGCCGAGTGCGGGCTCGCCATACGGACCATTCGGCCCACCAACTGAATCAGATCACCCCAACTCCAAGGACAATCTAAAAGGATCATGTGGGCTGCCTGCTGTAGGTTAATACCCTCCATACCAGCGGCATTGATGACAATTAAATCGTAGCCACTATTGGGGTCCTGAAACAGCTTCTTGTTCTCATTACGCTGCTTCTCGTTCTCATTGCCCGTAATGCGAAGAAACTTCCGCTCCGTGAAGTGCTTATTTTTCGTCAGCCACTCAAGGCGGTCAATCCAAGTCTTGTACTTGGTGTAGACGATGACCTTCTCCCCACGGTAATCGCCATCCAGCATGTCCAGCAATGCCTCTTCCTTGGGGCTCAGGGTCTTGGTGTGGTAGTCCTTCTCGTTCGTCTTATCCAGCAGGCACCAGTGGTTCGTGACCAATTGCTGGACGCTCAATTGGGTCATGATATTGTCTGGACTGCGCTCCTTCTCGTAAATCTCTCCTGCGACCTTGATAATAGACGGAGGCAATACTATCGTCCCATTGGGCAATTCGTCGGTCAGGATTTGGGTTTGGCGGGCGTCCAGTTCAATCGGGTGGTAAATAGTCGTCAGTTCGGGCAATGGTTCGCCGACCTGCTTCTGGGAGCGGCCAAGGAAGAAAGGGCGCATCTGCTTCTTGAAGTGAGCGACGTTCTTGTAGCCGTCGAGAATCTTCTTATTGCCGCCCCGCCCAGTCCATTGCTCGTGGTAGATGCAGAACTCTTCCCTGAAGTCTCCTATGAGGCCCACAGGCTCAACCCTGATGCCCGTAGCGATGTTGTAGAACTCCTCCAGACCGTTCTTGATGACCGTGGCGGTCAGAGCCCAGACGCGGCCTGCGTACTTGCTCAGGTTGAAGACGAGGTTCCGAGTCGAAGAGTGCATGGTCTTGAACTTGTGGCATTCGTCGAAGACCAGTATGATGTTCTCGCGGTGCTCTCTGAAGATTCGTGAGAAAGTGCGTATCTCTTCGGAGAGATGTTCTTTTTTATCCCCCATCGTGGGGAGCCCGTCAGCATCGAATTCCCCCTCAATCTCCTTGCGCTGCCCGATCATCGACGAATACTTGGCGATCATGACATCTTTTTTCTTTCCCTCAAGGAACTGCATCATCTGGGAATAGCGGGCGTCGGACGAGGTAAGCCCTCGGTAGTCATCCCGCATTACATACGGGCGCAGGCGGCTGTACCGCATGACCTCTTCTTCCCATTGATAGGTGGTGGATTTGGTGGTGACGACTACAACTTTGGCATTGTCGAATCGCTCTTTAAGCCAGCAGGCGGCGGCTATGGCGTCGAGGGTCTTTCCCAGCCCCACCGCATCCCCGCAGATGAAGCGGGGCATACGGGTTAGGTGAGTAACCATTTGAACTTGATATTGGCGTAAATTTAAGAGTTCTTGCGTGTCACATTGCTTTGAAACATCCCAAATCGTTTTCCGCAACAACGAAGGCCAGTTGAAGGGAATTGGCCCCATTGTTTCAATGTCCCAATGACGGATGGCAAAAAGTTTTTCCAGCATTTCAGACGAAATACCAGAGGCTACAGTATATGGAGTTACAAGTGGGCAATCAGACATGGGCCGCTCTTTCTCGCGCCCAACGTTTCTGTTGCCCACCACCAATGTTCTTCTTGTGCTCCTCCGTAAAGATTTTCTTCTTTCCCGACTCGGACATTTTCTGTCGGGTTTTTAATGAGACGGGATTTAATGCGAATTGCCTACGATGCCCCTCGGACATACGTCGTATAGTTTCGGGCGAAAACGTCCGCCCTTCTAGCTTTTGAGATATTCTGTCCTTTTCTTCTTGCGGTAGTTTTCTTCCTAAATTAAGCGTTTGTAACCGTCGCTTTTCAACGATAGTGAGGGGCTGTTCTTGAAAACGACGTAACTGAGCTTTGGAATGTCGTTCTCGTTGTTCGGGAGTCCATTGATAGGTTGCTGGATGCCCCGCCTTACCCGAGAGATTATATCCCTCGAAATGAGATAAACGGACATCTATAAACCACTGTTCTTTAACAAAACGTTCTTCGGGGGTGCAAAGCTCAAATAGCACAAAACACCAATTCGATTCTTCGGTGTTACCCCAACGAGTTTGAAGGTCCCGATTGCGATGTTTAGTATTTCGTAATTTTGAAAGATGGTCTTTCAAACGTCTACGGACGCTTAGGGAAGAACCCACGTAGAAGGCATTGTCTATAAAATTGAAAATCCCATAAATGCCGCACGAAGCGGGAGCAAAGCTGGCTTGTTCTGTCAACTCCACCCCCTGTAATCGAATTTCAAGCTCTTCGCTCATTAAGCACGTATGGAGATGTTCACGATCCTGTCGCTAATCTGGTACGAACAGCGGGGACGCTTCAATTTGATGGTTGCCCCGTAGTCGGTGGTCAGGGTTGCAGAACGGGCCTTGGACTCCTCGTTGAAAAGGATGTCCATGGTGCCGTCCTCGTTGCGAACAAGCTGGACGATCTCGCTGATCCTATTAGTTTTCATCAGACACCACCCCATTCGTCCCGCCGAATTTGTCCATCTCGCGGCGAAACTCCTTGTTGATGAGGGTCTTGACGGCGGCACGCTGTTCCTTGTCGGAAAAGGAAGCCTCCACAATACCTAATACGCGACCTTGCAGGGATTTGAGGCTGCTCTTTGCATCAGAGCGGGCGTAAGCCCTATCAACGAGATACGACGGGTAGGTCGGTTTTTCCGTGAAGGCGGCTACGACATCGGTTCCGGGATCGCCATAGACCTTTGCGTCGTTAGCAGCCTTGGCTTCCGAAGAACCCAGAACGTCGGCGAAAATGTCGCTTTCGGTTGGGTCATCCTCGTCAACCTCGGCCTGCAACTCCTTGAGAGTAGTCTCGACACTGGCGATTTTGGACAGAACATCTTCTTTGTCCTCATCGGCGAGTAGGGCTGCAACGGTCTCGGATTCCACCGATGTTTCGGCGGGTGCGACCGATGCTGGGGCGGACTTGATCTTGATGTCCACCTTCTCGGAGTTGGCGCTCACCACATCGTCACCAGCGAGTTCGGCGTCGATGTCGAAAGCTTCCATGAAGGCCGTCACCTGTTTGTCCTGTTCGGCGACAGACTTGGCAATCACAGCTTGAGCGTGTTGGATGTTGGTGAAGAGACGAGCGGCGTCCTTGCCGTTCCCGATGGGGAACTTACGGATACCCTTGCGGACTTCGACGGATGTTGTGGTCAGCCACAGAGCTAACTTCTTGTTAAGGGGGAACTTGTAGGCAACTTCAGCGTGGTCAAACTCCCAATCGCTCATGCGAACGGTGTTGAACAAGGTTGCGACCAAGTTGTTGACGGCTTGCTTTTTCTGGTTGACTTTGAGATTGCCCGAGAGTTTAGGGGCGAGTTTGGATACTTCGGCGGACAGAGTTGCGGTCATGCGATTACCTCACTGTACTGGTACTTCGTTTGAATTTAACTGCACTAGGGCATTTAGCCCACTGTAGAGTAATACTGAAAGTCGGGAAATTTCTTAGCGGGACAGGGAATCGAAGAGATCGGGCTGGGTGCGAAGCTCGTTTACCAACCAATGAGGCATGGGAATTTCGGTTAAAGCCATGGACAGGTTGTAGCAATAATGCATCACCCGATTGCCGGCGTCCGTGGTTTCCATTGCCCAACGAAGGAACAACCCCAGCCTGATGTCGTAATGGAAGTCCATGCAAATATGCGGGGGGTCTACAACATCGCAGAGTTCCGCCAGCGGGAAATTGTGGCGGACCAATTCTCGGGTGCCTTGATGTTCGATCTCGTTTGGGAACAGAAAGAGTTCGTACAATGGAAGTCCCTCTAGTTAAGCAACAGGAATTTCATTTAGAAAAATTTCCAAACACGAAAATCGGGAACGTTGTCTGGCTCATTATGGTGGGAAATGCGAATGCTGCGGGGAGAGCAGGTACGAATTTTAGCCATAGACCACGCTGACGGGAATGGGGCTAAACATCGAAAGAAAGACAACTCCGCAGTTGTGCTACGACGAAGGTGAACTAATGGGACTCCAACCGATTAGGGTTTACGGGTACTGCCCTCATCAATTAAACCCAGAAACTTCTCAACAATCTCATTGATGCTATCGGCAATTTTGCGGTCTAATGCTCCGTGCTTCGCCATGAAAGCTTTGGCTGCTGGTTCGGCCTCTCGCTTGCCCTTGAAGTCCGACATGTTGCAGGTTTCCGAGCAGGAGATGCAGGAGACGCGGACAGGGCTGATCTTCACGCTGAGTAGGTGCCCAGCCACGTCCGACAGGTAGATGCCGACCTGCTCTTCGAGGCTCACCAGTTTATATCCAAGAGAGTCTCGTAGGTGAACCAGTTGTTGCGAGGACTCAGGTCGGAAAGATCGACGTGTTCCTCTGTCTTGACACGGAACTTGATTTGGTATCCCAAATCCTCGAAATGGGCGATGACCTTCTTCAACTCTGGCTCGAAAGCGAATCGTTTCCAGAAAACTTCTTCCTTCGCTTTCTCAGGTTCATCGGAGGACGACAGCCAGACATTGGTCTTGTCCTTCCCCTTGTCAATCGCTTCTTTGATGGATTCTTCGATCCACGATATGTGATTCGTGTACCAGTCGGCTCGTTCCTTGCGCCATTTTTTGGCGTGCTCATTGGCGCTTTTCTGCTCGGCGGCTTCGCGTTCGTTCTTCAGTTCTTCGGCCATTTTCTGGGCGGTAAGTTTAGCTTCTTTGGCGTTCATGTTTCACCACTTGATCGTCAGGATTGTGTCGCGTGTGTAGTACGTCTCCTCGGAGCCACACTCGCCGCCGCTGTTCATGTATGCGGCGGAATCGTCATGTCCAGTGGTCTCACCCGTCACGATGCATTTGTAACCATCGCGCTTTAGTTTGGCGAGCACCAGTTTGACATACTTACCCCATGGAGCATGTTTGAGATAGCCTTCACCCCATGCGTGGTAGTAACTTTGCCGATCCCCGTCATAGTGGTGTTCGACACGCTGAGGCAGGTATTTATACTCTCCACGCAGGATGTCGTGGTGGTCGGAGGAGAGGGTGATGGTGGTTTTCGTCTCGCCGTCTTCTACGGCGTACTGGATGCGTTTGCGAAACTTTTCCTCAATCTGCTTGATGCGTTCGGTGCGAAGACGCGGGACGGACTCCTTGAGTGCCGCACGACGTTTCTGGAGTGCCGCCGATTTATCAGCCGCTTCTTTTTGTGCGATGGATACTGCTTTGGATCGTGCTTGAGCGGCTTTCATGCTTTATCTCCGGTGCCTATCACGTTCAATCTGTTCGTCAATGTCTTTGATGCCTTTAACGACCTGTTCTTTGATCGGGCCACGACCGTAACCATACCTGCCGTCCCTGTCAGGGAAGAAATTTGCCCAATCCCCCGCAATGTACTCTTTTTTGCCCTTGCCGTGGAGGAACCATGCGGAGGTCCAACCAATCTCGGGGCAATCATCAGCCATGCGGCTGTTGCTGTAGTGGTGGTCAACCGAGACCTGATACTCCGTGTCACGGAAGGTGAACTTGAGGGCTTGGTCAGCAAAATACTCGGCACCAGCCCATTCAACCAGAGGCGCGGTGACTTCGCGGAATTTATTGCGGCAATAAAGGCGATTGCTCTCGGCGTCCGCCGCGTCCTTCTTTTCCTTAGCAGCGGCTTTCTTCTGCGCGTCCAATTCCTGCTGTTCGATTTCCAGTTCGAGTTGAGTTTTTGCCATGTTAGACCCCAACCAACTCCGGGTTAACCTTTCGCCCTGCCCGACGTTTACGGTCGAGCACCTTGCCGTGTTCGCGGCGTGCGACCGAGGCCATACGGCGAAGCTCTGCGGCGGCTTCAATGATGCCGCTTACGGCATCATTAGAAAAATTGACGAAATGAATGACTGGACCGCTGTGTTCCTTTGCGTAAGTGGTTAAATGCTTTGCGGCTTCGAGGAGAATCTTTGCGCGTGTGTCGTGGTAATCATTGTGGCTCATACGGATATGATACCACGTTTAGCGAAGTTTGAGCGGACCAATTTTTCCATAACGAGGAGCACCTAAAGCAAGCACGGCGGGGATAGTCTGTAAATAGATGATGGCGTTCTCAAAGCCCTGTGTATTGTCTTGAAAATACCCCACAATCTGGTTGCAGACGTGACACAATAGCCCCCGTATCAAGCCTGTTTTATGGTCATGGTCAACCGCCAGTCGTTTTCCTTCCTCAGATGGTCTTTTACAAACAGCGCATACACCACCTTGATACGCCAACAGCTTCTCATAATCCACTACGGTCAAATTGAAAAGACGAAATAACCTTCGGTCTTTGACTCGTTGGGTGAGACACGGCTTACACCAGCCATAGTACGGGATGCTGTTTTTGGTATGACCGAGCACCGAGAATTCACCGATGGGTTTTTCAACGTCGCATGGGCCGGGGCACAATCGAACTTGCGGAAGGATAGTATTGGCGGGAATAACTTGAGATGCAACCCTACAGTCCACACCACAAAAATACTTCTTTCTTTCTCGTCGGAAACGCTTTCCCTCAATGAGTTTGCCGCAATAGGAACAATATTGTGGGATTTTATTTCGGGGATAGACACCACTGGGCATACTACCTAATACTTCAATCCGAGGCTTTCCTCCACCAATTGAACATAAATGTCATCCAAGTCGCTGACACCGAAGTAGCTGGCGTCATACCCCTTGCGGCGAAGCTGGTTGCGGACGGCAAGGCCGAAATGGAAGTGTCCCCATTTCCACCAATTCTGCGGGTCCTTGGCATAGTCCGCACGTATCTCTGGAGCTACAGGCTCCAATAACGAGGCTAGCAGCCTCAAAGCGGGCTCTTTGATCTCTGGGTGGATTGCGGTGTACGCCTCAAGCGTCATTGCGGTCGATGCGATCATATAAACCTGACCTCGCGTAGGCGGCAGGGGTCGGTTTCGCTCACGCCACACGCCATTGGCGGTGGAAGTGGGTGGACTGCCTTAGGCTTTTTTGCCGACAACTTTCCGCCGATGTAGATGTGAAAGGGGGAGGGCTTTGCCGCCTGAACCTGAACCTTTGGAGCCACGTTCGCTTCCGCCAAGATACTGTGGATGGACAGGCCGAGATAGCCTAACGCAAACCCAATCACAACGCAGAGTAACGCTACTCTAATCGCTTGTTTCATAAGTTTGGACTACTCGTCGTCTTGGTTCCAAAAGTCGGGGTCGATCTCGTCCCTGCTCGAACGGCGCATCCTGCCGTGCTCGTCGATCTCAAGTTCTTGGATCGTGTCCTCGTCCTCTTCGAGTTCCTCGTTCGGCTCGTCCTCAGGTTCGTCGATCTCTTCGGCCATGCCCTGCCAGTCAAGCCTGTCGGAGTCACCTAATCCCCGTCGAGTCTTGCGACGTGGGCGCTCTTCGTTTTCGGTGTAGTCGTCGAAAAATCCCATGATGCCCTAGAGGGTCTCCCTAATTATGACCCCTGTAGATTCAAAAAGTTCTAACAAACCTGCGATGGTGGTCGAATACCAGCCGTCTTGGTTCGGTAGAAAAAAGTGGTCGGCAGCAGGAATTGTCACGTCTCTAACCTCTAGTACGAATTGAGGCAGATCATTATCCCACAAGTTATCGTTGTCGTCTAGGGTTATCCAGCCGAGAACAGGGTCTTTAATGGCAATCTGCCACTCGCCGCAGGGGACGCCATTCACCAAAGCGTGCCGCACGTCGATATGGGGGATTATCAAACCGTTTACACGAAATTGATATCGGTTGGCTGAGCCTCTCACCCCGAATCTACTCGTCGCCATAAATGCCCTCTCTTAACAAAAGCATAGCTCAAATTCTACAGTCCGCCAAACCCCGCTGCTTCTTGGGCTCGGGAATTTTTCTTGTGCGTTTATACGAAAACCACCTTTCCCATGCTGAGCGCAAGACCTGTCTCGCGGCTGATGCAGTCTTTGAGGGCGTCAAAATAGATGTCGTTGTGCTGCGCTACCTGCGTGCTCTTCATGCCACGGATGCGGGAGAAGGTCACGGTGTAGGTGTCGGACGGTTCCAACTTAATGAACACGTAGTTGATTCCGTTTTTGCAGAAGCCGCCCGCGCCGGGGAGCCGAAAAGACAGTCCGTCATTATGGCCGATGAAGTTCTTCGCGCCCGTCATCACCTTGAACCGATTACCGCCAAGCTGCTCAAGGATTGTCTGCGCTACCGTCATGTCCGTTGTCTGTTTGTCCATGCCCTATTATACCCAAAAATGGGTCGGAAACGATAGGAATGTCTGGCGGCATTTGCCGTATTTTCAGTTACTTACGGCTTCAATGCTCTCGGGCCGCATCTCAGCCAGCTTCTTGCGGTCGATCTCGTCCATCCGCTGGTCAGCCATGCTGCACTCCGACATCTGGTGCAAGTAGTCGGCGGGTTTCATACGCCGAAGTCTGGCTTCGACGATGATATCCTCAGGGTACTCAACTGCTTTCTTTTTAGCCATAATTTGCTCCTATAGTAGTTTCGCTTCCGCTAACAGCCACGCCTGATACGCTTGGGTCGCCGAGGCGATAGTTTTTCCGTTCAGGGAGACGACAAACCCCTCTCGTCGTCCGTTCCAATAGACGGCGGTGCATACGCACTTGGGATGAACTTGTTGCACCCGATCACGCGGGCGTACGTGAAAGCCTTCCACCCCTTGCCTCGCTGTTGGGCAAAGCGGATGAGCCACTGAGCGGAAATTTCGGTCTCGTAGTGACCGAAGGCGTCGAACAGGTGCCTTTTGATCTGGATATCTTCGGGCGTGATTGTCATGATTCCTTCTACTATTGGCATAATTATCCTCCCCAATTCCCGTTGGACCTGTGGCTGCTCTGGCAGGTGCCACGTTAAACCCAAAGTTGCCGATCCACCAACTGTGGTTCCAAGTTCACCTTGCGGATCGTACCACAAAACTCGTAATTTCGGAAATAGCCCTCGAAGCGGTACACGCCGCCTGCTTCGCACTCAAGCGACTGCATGAAATCCATCATCGCATCGTAGAACCACGGCGAACTCTCCAGCGTCTCACCCTTGCGGGTTTTGAACTCGCAGGAGATCGCGGTCGGGTTGAGATCGTCGGAGCCGAAGATGCCCAGAGCGAACGTCAAGGAGCCGTGGTACTTCTTGTTCCGCGACGGAGCAAGGTGCCCCCACGTTTCTTTCTGCATCTCTGCCCTGTACTGCGCTATGGCAGGGGCGAACGCATCCGCTATGCATTGATGGCTCATAGGTTATCCGATATTCTCGTACTGAGGCCACGTCACTTCGCCGAATCCCGGCGAACCCGTGGGATGGAACAGAGCCTTCAGCACGCGGCGGTCATGGCTGCACTCGATCACGTTCATGTCGCCCGTGGTGCCTGCCTTGATGAACTGATTGCCGTCAACCGTCAGGCGGACATTCTGGAGCCAGAAATTGCAGACGCCCTTCGGAAACCTGATGGGTGCACCCAGAGCCTTGTCGCGGGCGGTACGTGCTCTCTCGAAGGCGAACTGAGCCGTCTGGTAAACATTGGCTTGCTCTGGAGTCAGTTCGTAAACAAGCGTGGATTCGTCGAAGACATACGAACCGCCGATCTCGATACGCACTTTCGCTACCCCTGTTGCTGTCATCATCGTTTCCCCTTCCATGCGAGAAATGCTTCGACGAACGGTATGGTAGCGAGCTGATCGTACCGCCGCGCACCCACCCCGCTGCTCGGACCCTGCCAGCAGCAATAGCCGAGCCTGTCGAGATTATACAGTTTGCCGTCTTCCAAAATCCATTTGCCCTGTTCGTCCTGAACGGGCTCGTCCCAATCGTCGTGGTAATAGTTCCCGTCCCAACCGTTGTCCCAGAAGTCTTTGATCTCTGCGCCTGTAGCAATATTCGCGGGTTTCTCCAAAACGAGAATCGTCTTTACTTCGGCACCGAGGCGTCCAACCTCATTGCTGTAGCGAATGAGTTCAACAGTACCGTCCTGTTCGAGTTTGCGGAGTTCCGCCAATGTGATGCGTAGCGTGCTCATTAGTTTGCCCATCCTGTCCGCCGCAGCACGGCGTTCTCAATTCGTTTGTACCACCAGTCCGAGGACGGACTGCGCTCGGTCTCGTAGCAGAACCAGTGCCACATTTTCTGGCTGCCAGCCGACGCCAGCGTGTATCCCTCGCTCCACATTTCTTCGATCAGGGCCTTGGCTCGTTTCTGATCCATGGTCGTCCGACGCCGTATTTCGGCGACAACGATATCCACGAATATTGCGGCCTGTTCTTGTTTGCTCATTACACCTTCACCGTCGCGGGATACTGGTAGCTGTCTAGCCACGCCTCGGCTTCGGCTTCGTTGGCAAACGGCTTGAATGAGTAGAATTGATTGTTGGGGGTGCTGTACTTGGAGAGGGTCCCATTGGAATGATACAACCGCCCGTCGCGGAGGGTCAGGCGTTCGATGCGGTCCGGGTCGGCGGCGTACTGGCGGCGTACGACGACTTCTAGCTTGTCCCAATTCGCGAGCGCCTTGGTGAATTTGTCCGTGTCGCGGCCTTCGCCGACGTAAACGCTGTCGCTATAGGTGCCGACACGACCAAAATGCGGGAGGAAAATGTACCATGTGGTGTGATCTTGGCCGTACTCGTAATTGCCGATGTAGCCAAATGTCAGGCGGGGCAGGTCAGCCTTGAGAGCCATCACTTTGTTGTAGAGAATGTCGTGCGGCGTCTGGGCGGCTTCTTCGCGGGAGAATTCGGAGATTCCTTCGGCTCGTTCGGCGGCTAAGAAGTTCTGCTCTTGTTCTGCGCTCATGTGCCTATTATACCCAAAAAGAGGGGGAAAACTATAGGATTTATGTCTTTGTTTTCAACACCTTACAGGGGGTATTCGGTGGTGGGTTTGAAAGCGACCGACAGCACGCGGACCTCGCCCAGATGGAGGAACTCAGACTTCCAGTTCCAGCACGCCTCGTTGCGGACGTGGGGCTTGTCGTTGTCGTCGTGCCCAGCTTTGCCGCAGATCGGGCCGCATGTTCCGAGCAACGAACGGAAGTACACCTGACCGCTGCCGTCAAGGTTCATGGTCTGGGTCACTACAGCCTTGCCGTCAGGCGTAATGGTGATCTCTTTACTCACCAATGTAGCCGAGACCCCTACACGCTTTGCACAGGCGGTCCTCGGGAAACTCGCCAGTACCGTCGCACTTCGTACAAACGGTGTCGGCTTCGGCCTCTTCAAGCTTTTCGTCTTCCTCGTACCCCTCGTAGGGATCGTAGTAGTACGCCTCGTCGTCGTACACATCAATCCCGGGCAACTCGTCGTCCAAGTCGTCCACGACTTCGGACTCTTCCACGTCCTCGAAATCATCCTGCGGATAATCTTCGAACTTATCCAATTCGTAGCTCACTACAGTTTCTCCTCCATGATATTCTGCACCATTCCCCGAAGCATCGGGTAGGCGTAGGTTTGTAAAAACTGAATCGTCTGGCGACCAAGCCTTGTCAGAAGGACGCCCTTACCTTCGCAGGCGGGACACTGGATGGGAACGCCCTCTTCCCTGACAACCTCGGCAATCACGCCCGCCTTTTCACCCTCTAAGTCCATGCTATGGTCTGGGTGGACATACTTGAAGAGATGTCCTTCAACGCAGTGGTAGCCGCCATGCGAGTAGTAATGGCAAGGAACGACGAGGCTGATGTCGGTGGTGTCTAGCATAGAAATTTTTTGATTCTCGCCATCATCTGATCGGCAAATTCCTGAACCCACGTATCGCTTGGGGCGGTTTCACCACCTGTCAGTACGCCCTCATCCGATATGTAGGCGATGCGGAGGATTTCGGGTTCAAGCTCGAACTCGGTCTTGCGGATGTTCTCGTGTAAAGCATTCAGGATGTCGAGAGCCTTGATTGCCGCTTCTACGATGTCCGAAGCGAACAGGCTGAAAGTTTCCTCGATGCCGAAAGCCCCGCCGTCGTCGATTTTTACACTGAAGCTACGCATTTGGCCTCATTTCAAATAAACAGGTGTTCATCGGGGTACATTTCTTCGAGAGTTGGGGATGAAGGCTCTTTGAACTCGCTGGCATGTGCCGCGTATACAATTGCGAAAATTGGAATGCAAAACAGCCCCAGCAGAGCGACTATCATCAGAAGCGACTCTACGTCTACCCGAAACATGAAATCCCTTAAACCATTCTACCAAAGAAATCCGAATTTTGGTTAGTTTTCCATTGTCGTTTTGATCGGGGTCAAGTTCCCAACTACAGTTGGCTGAAAGCTCCACGTGATGATTTCCGCACAGGCACCGACAGGGAGCATCCCCCGAATCAGGTCGTTGAGTTCAGGTCCATTGGCGAAGATCATGAGGACCCCGGGCGGAATCGAACGGCTGTCGTTGCAATCGTATGCTTCGAGCACCGTGGGAATCTCTTTCAGCTTTGCCATGGTAAGCGGCGGCTCCATCAAAGACGGGTTCATGCTTTTTCAACTTCCTCTATTTCTTGCAGTTTCAGAAGAAAGTTATTGAAGCTTTTGCCTACAGTCGGCTCGACTCCGTTGACCAAAACGACCCATTTGTGGGCCATGAATGCCATGCCTAGATCGAACATGGAGCCCGTGGACGCTGGATTCCACCAAACGTGCACGCCATCGGCTTGCAGTATCGCCATGCGGTTGTCTTTACAAATCCGCAGACCTATCGGGTCGTCTTGATTGGTGTCTCGGGCAGGCCAATAGACCTGATGCCCTTTGACTTCCAAATCGGCGACATAAGCTTGAATCGCCTTGGTCTCCTCGGGCGTCACGTTGCGAACGGGACAAATTAGGAAAATCTTCACGCTTTGACCCCTCCCATCTCATCCACTTGCCCACAACTCTTCACGGTTCCATCTTCCTTGAAGGTGACCCATTTGGCGTCACCAGATAATCCACGGGTATTCCGACACTTGCGCTCAACCGCCTTGTAGTCGGCAACTTCGAACTCGAAGGGCGTCTCGCCAGTACAGAAAATTATGAGTTTCATACGGTCGCTCTCTTGAGCAGTTTGGCTGGGGCTCGGAACACGCGCACAGCACCCGCTGGCTTGGCGAACGGTATCGGCTTTTTGAACCTCTTCGGATTGCTCAAGAGAACCTCGTACATCCAGCCGTCGTCGATCACGTCGGTAACCGTCACGAAGCCCACAATCGTCTTGACGGGCTGCTTCTTAGCGGTCTCAACGGGGACCTCGTACTCTTCGCAACCTTCGAGATCGACCTTCAGCGAGTTGTAAAGAAGGATCGGCCCTCGGTGCTTCCAATCGAAGCTGAGGGTTTTGAATTTGCGGCGTCCCTGTAAAACAAGTTCGTTCCACGGACGTTGGTTCGCCATCACTGGTACGGTCGTTTCAGCTTTCTTCATCAGTAGTCCCCCATTGGCAGTGCCACGGTATTGTATTCCTGCAACTTGAGTCGCCGAAAATTCTGTCGCTTGTAGACAGTCAACCCGCAGTTCTTAACGTCGTCTTCCTTGTCCACCTGCATGTACTCGGCCTCACCCCACCGTTCAAGCAAGCTACGGAAAGCCAGCACAATGACACTATGGCACGAGATCAAGGTCTTGGTGTCCACGTAGTCGCGATTCAACGTATCGAGAACACTGTGCGCCCGCAGGCGGCAGTCGGGACGATTCTCGCCCCCGGGCGGGCGATACCAGTATTTGCCGTCGCGTTCGCGTCGGTCGGCCTCGGACGGGAAAAGCTCGCGGAACCGCTTGCGGTCGATGCCGTCCATGATCCCGAAGTCAATTTCACGAAGGCGCTCGTCAACCACAACTTTTGGCGAGTATTCCAGTCCTCTAATGATCTCAGCCGTGGTCTGCCGTGAACGGAGATAAGGCGACGTGATGATGTATTCCAGCATCCCACCCCTTGCAGACTGGATGATGCTTGTAGGTCTCAGTGACGGGTATCGGCGACGAAGCTCCAACCCGAGGGAGTAAGCCTGCCGCAGCCCCAATCCTGTCAGCGGGGAATCCATATCCCGAATGACGCCTGTCCACGCGGGTTCCTCGCCCCTAGCTTTAGCGGCGTTTTTGCGGACGTTAGCCTCGGACTCGCCGTGGCGTATCAGCAGAAGCTCGTTGGGCCATTTATTTTCCATCAATCACCTTCATGAGAGGGTCTATAAGGCACCATATCAGGTAGCCACAGAATGCGGCAATGACAAAGCCATAGATCGAAGCGTCGGGCTGGTCGTTGATTGCCCCGAGGACAAACATGAGGCAGCCGATTATCACCAACAACTCGCAAAAGGCTATTACCGCGATGATGCCCGTGATCTTTAAGCCTCGGATGATGGCGGCTGATACCATGGTGCCCTCTTGATCTTTGCTCGTTGACGTTTTACGCTGGCTTCGTGCTCAGTTTGATGTTCGCGTCGTTCCCGTTCGGCTTGGCATTCTTCACAACCCGTGCCGCACTCCTCGCAGACCTTCACACCGTGTTTACAGGTACGACATTCGCACCAGTTCGGACAGAGACTCATTAAGCTCCCGCTCCCGCCGCCTGCGCCTGTTCCTTGACGGTGGGGTTGGTCTTGACATGCCCCACGTGCAGCTTCAAACAGAAACGACAGGCGTAGAAGTTGAAATCTTCGGCAGGCTTCTTTTTCTTGAGGTCATCGACATGGGTCTGGGCCTGATGAATGGCTACGTGCTTGATCTTGCCTCGGCAGTGTCGTTCGTAATAGGCCCACGACTTCTTGGTGATGAACAGAGATTGTCTCATGGCAGGAATGACTCGTACTCTCCGTCCCCAATGACTCGGGAACATTTTTCCCTTATGTCAGGCAGCATGAGGTACGCGGTGATGAAGTACAGCACCGAATACTTGCACAGATTCGCACCGCTCTCAGAGAGAATACCATGCTGGAGCCAGCCCACGTCAAATGAATTCTCAGCCATCCACGACCAATTCTCGGTGTAGCCCTTGATTGGCGCGTAGCTGCTGGAAAACAAAGCCACTCGATTCTTGTGGCTGCGTTCGACGGTGAAGTCACTCTTGGTGCCGAACTCGGTAGGAGCGTTCACTGCCATGACTGACAGATTCAGGTCGGGGAAATGCTCTTGCAGCCAGCAGGCGGCGGTGCCCGCACGCCCTATGCCTACCAGCAGGGTGTTCGGCATCAGGAGTGGAAGCAGGTTGGACGCCCAGATTTCCACCTGTTTCTCGTAAGTCCCGTACCTCTCGATATGGCATACTCCATACGGCGGAAGCCACAATTCCAGAAATCTGACGTGGGGGAAAGTCGGCCTGACTATCTGCTCCAGCTTGTTAGTTTCCTTGTAGCTGGTTGGGTCGAGCAGGAAGTAGACCATCCTGAAACGGGAGGGAGGGGTGCCCGTCAAGAAGATGGGGGCGGTACTCACGCCCCCGCCTCGCCGACACGTTCGGTGCATACACCAGTCATGAGCACGATAGCCCGCTGGAGAGCCTGCTCACGAGTAGTCAGCTTGCCGTCCAACTGTTCCGTCTCAATGGCGTACAGGACTTCGCGGAAACGCGGACCCGGCGTATAGCCAGCCGCGATCAGGTCATCCCCCGTCACCAACGGCTTCGGGTAGATTTCCTCGGGCGTCAAACCCCTGTAGTCGTTGACAATGGACATCAGGGCTTCGTTGCCGACGTTCGTGATGCCGAGCATTTCATTCTGGATAGCGATCTCCAGACCCAACTGGATTCCCGGCACCCGCATTGTTCGGATGAAGTGGGCTGGCGTGCTGGCGTACTCCCGCGCCTTCGGGATCGCACTGACGTACAGCAGCGCCGTCACAATCTGGGTCTTCTCGTCGTTGCTCAGCTTCAAACTCTGGGCCATCGTCATTGGCGTCTTGGGGTTCGACGTATCGGTGAGAAACATCGCCATCGCCAGCGTTGGATTCGGCGTAGGGAATTCCGTAAACCGCCGTAACGTGCGGCCTAGCAGAACGTTGTCCATGAATTCCTTCGGGAACACGTGTGCCGCCAACCCCGAGGCGAACAGGGGTACGAGCCCCTTGAGAGGGAACGGGGCCGTCAGCAGCTTGAACAGTTCCATCGCCACTCGCTCGCGGCTGATGTTCATCATCTTCGATGCATTGACGGTGATCGCCTTCAATGTCTCAGGTTCGATGTCGAAGCCAAGCTTCGCGGCGAAGCGCATCGCCCGCATCATACGCAGGGCGTCCTCCGTGAACCGCTTGTTGGGATCGCCGATGCAGCGGATAAGTCGGGCCTTGATGTCCTCCCGCCCGCCTACGAAGTCAACGATGCCGTAGCCGTCGAACATGTCGTGGTCCTCGACAGTAACGCCCTTGACAGGGAAATCCATCGGCGTTGTCAGGAGCAAGCCGTTCATGGTGAAATCGCGACGTTCCACGTCTTCCTTTGCGGTCTTACCGAACTCAACTGTGTCAGGGCGGCGACCGTCCGAGTACAGACCGTCTGTGCGGTAAGTAGCAACCTCAATCTGGTGTCCGTCGAGAACCACGATGACAACGCCGAAGCTGGCACCCACGGGCAGGGTCTTCTCGAAGATGTCCTGTACGTCCTGTGGAAGAGCGTTGGTGGTCACGTCGAAATCTTTCGGCTCGTTGCCGAGAATCATGTCGCGCACACAGCCGCCGACGAGGAACGCTTCGAAGCCGTTCGCCTGTAGCTTTCGGATGGCTGTCAGTGCCGCGTCTCTGTTCATTTTTCGGCTCCTGCTGCGGCGGTACTGCTGAGATCGTATTTCCCCGGCTTGTCCAAAATCGTTCGGCGCGGGGCTGTAAGTCGGGGCGGATTGATCTTCCCTTCCTTACCTAATCCCGCCCAATCGTACGGCACCCTTTTGCCACAATCCAAACAAGCGACCGTGGTCTTTTTATCGTCGCCTATCTTGATCGTCTGGGGCCATGAATGCCGTCTGTGGGTGCAACGACCCAAAATTGATAACAGCGATTTGATGAGTGTCATACCCATATTATACCAAGGAAACCGGTGAAAACTTCAGGAATAACCCCTTTGGTTTCAAGTATTTGAAACTAACCCCGCATCTACTAACCGCTGAAACCAGTCGGGGAGCCAGCTTTGCAACTCCGCGAGAGTCAGATTACTCTTAACGGTATTGGCTTTAAGGGTGCAGAGCACCACATTATTTTTGGTGTAGCCTTTGTTCGATCTAATCCGATCTACCGACGTAGCTGCTTGATTTTTTCCTCGGCCCGCTAAACAAACCATATCGACATCGGTATAAAAACATTTACCCCCTTGTTTTGTGAACAGTCCCATCAAAAACTCAGGGGTGATACCAACCTTCGTCCTCGCCCGCTTACGAATTGCAACGCATCGTTCTCGAAAAAACCATACGGGGTCGGAGTTGAGCCGATCAATCCTATGCTGTTTGAGGCATTTTCGGCATCGTTTATAACCTGATCTTGCATAGAATGCTTTCGCCAGTTTCGGTTTATGGCATGTCCCGCATACAATCAGGCTTCCTTTACGTTCAACTTTGTAATTTTTAGGATTAGGCTGTAGCCCAGCACGAGACAGTATGTATTGTACTCCCCCGTAAGACACACCTGTACGACGGGCAATCTCATGAGACCAAAGACCCCCTGCGTGAAATTCTAGAACCTCACTCTCCATCTTTTTTGAAAGTTGCATCGGCACGTGGTTTGATCTTACCCCATATAATGCTTCCGTAGTCTTTTTTATCCAGCATCGCGAACAGGATCGAGCACAATTCGGGCGTCTTCTGGAAGTACAACGCCGTCGCCTTACGAACCATCGCTACGGCTTCCTTCGATGGTTCCGAGGCCCACGGACCCTTGAAAGGCCGCAGGCTAAACACGTCCAGTGCTTTACGCTCAAGTTCAGCGTACCGAGCACGCAACTGCCCCACCCACCCAGCGAACCACTCGATGAATTGAGCGGGCATCGTCGGGTCGGCGATGATGGTGTCGATTGCCTCGTTCTGCCCGGCCTCCAGCATTTCCCAGATCGCCTTGGGATTCAAGCCAGTCAAGATGCGGTGCAGGCGCACATAGTCCGCGAACTTCACCTTGATCTTCAGGGGCGGTACATCAGCAAGGGTCGTGTAAGTCAAGACGTAGCCCTCTTCATTCAGGTTGTTCTCGGCAGCACATTCCGTCAACGTCTTGTTGAACTTCTTGACGATAGGGAAAGATTGCGAGAATGCCCAGTCCTCACAGAACAGCCGACTGAGTTCGTAGCCCGTCGCTTTGTCCACGAAGCCGAGCAATACGAGTCCCTCAAAGTCGTAGTCAACGACAATGCGGTTTTCCTTGTAGATTACTTCGCACACGGGCGTTGAAAGCGTGCCCGTATGGAAGGACGGGTAGCTGCGACGGAGCCACTCCGTCGCCCACTTCGCCTGATCCGAAGCAAACGAGCCACGAGTTGCAACCCACCACTTACCATCCCAGCGATACGGCAGTCCCATCGACCCATCCAACTTCTGGGTCGCCAGCGGCGTGATGCTCGGCAGGTTCGCGTCCAACGTCTCGGGCACGAACTCCGTGTTGTAGTTGTGGAACTTGTTGAAGCCGCGAGCGATCACAATATCGCCCTCGGGCTGAACGGCACAGATCAACCCACGGCACACATTGGTCGCCGCATCCCAGATGCGACCGAACTGAGCCTGCTCGGAGTAATTCAGGATGTAAAGCTGATCGGGATAGTCGGGATGGACCTGCTTACGGATTACGCCGTCCTCGATGTGCTTGAGCAGCAGATCGACAGGCAAAACGTCCTTCAAGTAAACAGGCATTACGATCCTCCAGCTATTGCCTTGTTGACCAAATCAGTGCAGGGCACGTTCGTGATGCTGGTGACGTTGTACCCCGAAGCATTGCTGTTGATTGCCGCGAAACACAAGTCCGTTCGGCTGTCACGAAAATATGTGATGTCGCCGCCCTTCAACCCCCTTGGTGCAGAGTTCATCTGGCACCCCGTCATGAGCAGCATCGAAAATGCGAGAACGATCAGCGTAATCGCTTTAGTTTTTCCAGCAGTCGGTTCCATACATCCTCCAGATTGTTGACCACGCCCCAAAACTTCCACTGCACTTCGTTCCAGAACTTCGAGGCGTAATGCGTGAGATAATCCCACCAATCGGCAGGCTGCACGATGTAGCTCGTGCCCATCGCACGCCTGACTACGAACAAACCGTTATTACTGTTCACAAACCCGCTGACCCGAATCTTATCGCCTCGCTGAAACAGGTTCGGCTGCATCGCGACAGTGATCGACGTTTCCTTGGAATTACCACCCCAACACAACATCAGATTACTCCTCTGCGTGCTTCCATTGCCGCTTCTGCGGCCTTTTCCTCAGCCCACGGGTCAACACCCTCTTCCGTTACGGGCTTCTGACGTTCGTGGCAGTAAACCTTGATGATCTGTTCCTTCGTCAGGCAGGTGCCATCCTTGCCTGCATGATTGCGGGCGATAGTCTCATCCACAGACTCCTCGCAGTAGTCGGAAGTCCCTTTCGCTTCGACCCGTTCCATCCGCTCCTGAAACTCCAACATGCTACTGCGACCGTACTCGTCACGGTAGAACGCGGTGAACTCATTCAGCGTCATGCCGAAGGTTCGCGGGGCATCAGTGTGCGTTGACCATTCGATGTAGAAATCCCGCTTACCGTCATTCAGCTTGAGGATCATGTACCCCATCAGTTTGCCTCCTGCTCCAGCTTCGTGATGAGATCGTTCATCTTCACCACGGGCTTCGCATGATCGCACATGCACTCCCGCTTCGTGCAGAAGCCGTCGCCTTCGAGCACTTCGACCAACTCATCGAACTCTTTTCTGAGATCAGCCACGAGTTCAGCTATTGCAGGTTTCATTGTGTTCTCCGAACGGTTGCGATGCGACATATCCACCATAAGATTAGCAGCCATGTGTTTCATTGTGTCCTCCGTCTAAAAATCCGCTAAAGCCCCACAGTTTACACAGACCCGTAGCTTCGAGTCGTAGTCGGGGGTACAGCTTGACGAATGTTCCGTGGTGCCGCGCACGGGATATACTTTGACCCCGTTGTTCCTCCACATAGTCACGACACGGGGTCTATCGTCAATGGCGAAGGCAATATTTTCTTTGCCGATCACTGCTGCAAGCTCATCAAGAATCTCCTGTTTGACAATTACGTCAGAACGATTATCGCCATTGTGTCGCATGAGTATATGGTCAAAAGGAACGGCGTGTCCCTCCAGCCATTCCACCGTATCATCCCCGCAAAAGTCATGCCTCCCAGAAACCACGCAAACATTATGGGATGGGTATAAAGCCCTGACCCACTCAACGACTACGGAGTAAGGATTATCGAGCAGGACTTTATGTTCTTCAAATGGCCCTCTCACCCCCGTATGGTCGGCAAGTGTCCCATCAACATCCACGAGCACCCATGGACGCCCCACGAGACGGGGTACGAACCCACCCTTCAATAGGGCCTGCCGCTCCATCCAAGCTCGGGTTGGTGCGGTCGGCGGCGTGTTGTCTCGATTGCTCATATTGAAACTCGTCAAATCCTTGTACTGGCGGCGGATGATTACTTCACCAACCATAACACCCTTCGGTGTCCCGCAGGTTGGGCAAGGAACTCCACGTGCAATGTCCCGCTCAACACACTCCTTCAACGGAACATCCATCACCAAGAAACACAACTTGACCTTCTGCTCGACCGCAAACTCTTCCCATTTCTGGCGAACATTTCGATGACAATTGGTGTCATCAATTACACAATCCTTTCCCATTTGCAAAGCCAGCCTAGCGGCTTCCCGCTCTAAAGTACGAGTCAAGGTTTCGAGCTTGGAACTCCATGGAACATCGGCGTAAAGCATAGCACGTAAACTATCCCTGTTCAGGCGCACAACATTACCCCGCCCCCTATTCACTCGGCTATTGGCAATCGTGGATTTACCTGATCCACTAATGCCAACCATGATGACTAACTCGGGGGCATCTTTACGCCCAGCGGAATAATCAAACCGTTGCTCTGTAAAATCGCCCATCGCCTTCCTCCATGAACTGTACGACCCTAGCGTACCAATGGGGCATCCATTCCCGCATTTCTTCTAACGTCATATCACGCTTAATGGCATTAGCTCGCGCTGTGCAGAGCACCACGTTTCCGCTTACATACCCTTCTACTGAACGCACGCGATCCCATGAGAGTGCGGCTGGGCTCCACCCGCGTTGGACGTGCAGCGTCATCTCTACGCCAGTGTAAAAGCACTTTCCAGATTGCTTTTCAAACAAACGATAAATCTCTTCCTTGGTAATCGTGAACGGAATTCCTCTCCGCTTAGCACTACTTTTAACGTTACTGAATTTTTGTGCCGCCCACGAATCAAAACCACCCGCCAAAACCGCCTTGGTCTGATTGGTGCGACAATCTCGGCAGTATGACAATCTATAGCTATGCTTCTTGCGGACCTGCATAGGTAAGTCTACGAGACGTAAATTTTTACCACACTTTGAGCAATCCACCGAACCATCATCCTTGATGATAATTTGATGGTGGTACGGGTTAGAATTTAATCCCAAAACTTTTAATCGCTGCTGAATAATATGCAGGGCAAGCCCCAGTTTATCGGCGATATGCCGAGATGCAAACCCCTCAGCGTGGAGGATCGTTATCTCTGCATCTCTCACCCGCATTTCAATCTTAGTGCCCATTCTTTCCCTCTTCTTTATCTCTTTCGAGATGATGCTTCCAGTGCTTCTTGACACGCGGCCAACAGAAGCCGATAACGCCCGCACCGATGATGCCGTCGAATATCAGCATCAGGAATATTTCGAACTCCCAATGAGCTAAATCATGAAACAGCGTCCAGAATGTCTCTGGGGCTGGCGGCGGGCATCCACAAGGCAGTATCATATTATCCCTTTAGAGCTTTGCAATTCCTCTGCCGCCGACGATCACAACCTCATCGGGTTCTCCCGGCTCAACGCCAGCGATCTTGACATACCAACGATCTACGTCAAACATCAGCGTACCGCGATACGTCTTGCTACCCACGATCACCGCCACGCCATCACCTACGAACAGCGTCAGATGCGGGTGATCGAAATCCAGACTGTTTTCCTGTCCCCAGTAGTCGTACCTACCCATGTTAGATACCCCGTTTCGATCTTTCCTTTTCCCAATCCCGCAGGACTTGCTTGCTCACCTGCTTTGACATCCGTGTCCCGTACTGCGGACGCTTGTCCGTGTAGTTGAAGAACATGATGCCGTTCAAGTGATCGAACTCATGCTGTGCGACTCGGGCATTGATGTCCGTCAGTACGATTTCTTTCGCTACGCCATCCGTCTGCTGATACTGCATCGTTACGGTCTGGGCTCGGGAGACCTGTTCATGAATCCCGGGTAACGATAGGCAACCTTCACGAGCATACACCGTTTTGCCCTCAAATACCAGCGTCGGATTGCACACGACGATTGCCTTCCTCACTTTAGCTGGTAGTCCGGCGACGGACCACCGACGATTGACTTCTTCGTCGTCAGGGAAACACATGGCAAAAATACGCTTAGTGATGCCCACCTGCGGAGCCGCCAGACCAACACCATTTCTATCGCCCATTGCTGTCAGCAACGAGACTGCGAACTCGCCCAACTGCGGGCCGAACTCGCTATCGTCCACCGCATCGCAAAGGGTGGACAGGACTGGATCATCCCAATACCGCACGATCAATTTATCGGCCATGCTTTTCCTCGCAGTTAACCCCGAACAATTCGAAGGCGAAGTTTAAGTCGCCATCCACGATTGCTCGAATATGAGAATCCTTCCGAAACATCGCCGCCGACAATCGATGGTATCCGTCAGTTAGGCCCGGCTCGAAGAAACTCAATCCGGGCACCCCCACATCAATCGCGACTGCGGTACGCCAACCTCGCACTGCGAAGTAAGCGATCCGCTCGATGTTTTCTTTCCTCGAAAAGTTACCACTCCAGCCATCCGTTAGCTTGGCTCGGAGCCTCTTTTCCGCTATCGCCTTCCGTATCTCCCACGGGCGAATCGGGGAATGTCCCCATGGACAGTCGGAGTACGGATTCCGCAACGCCACTACTTTCGCCAATGGCAATTTGACGGGCATTACGCGATTTTCATCCGTTCCACGTCGATCTCACTGATGGCACTCTCGATCTGTTCATCCGTCAGAACGAAATCGCTGTCCATCGGCAGATCGGCGATGACCTTGGACTTGAAATCCTGATATAGGGACAAAGCGCGTTCCTTGTCACCGTCAAAGTGATCGAGCAGGATCGCGAGAGCAAGCTGAGCGGGACCGCTGCCGCCGTAGCCCCAACAAAACCCAGTGGGGGAGTGGTTCACCATTTTGAGGCTCGCGTATAGATCAAGCCTTTTACCCTTGCCGTTGGTGACCACGCGGTCAACGTCCTTAATGACGCCATCGTTGATAATTTTCCCTGTGTACATAGGTCCCTCCAGCCCTATTATACCAAGAAAACTGGGAAAATCGCTAGGAATTTCAGCCCTTCCACCAGCGAGCGGGAGGGTCGATATGTTGTTGAATAACGGGGGGTTGCTGGTTGACGTATAGCCCCGAAATCATCGCTCCCCATATCCACAGGGTGATAACGGTGTAGCCGACGATGCGTTTTATCCTGAGGAGCTTAGGGGTCGGAGCCTCGATGATGCCCAGCATGAAAAGCCAAACGACAGCAGCGATTACCCACGGACCATTGTCAACAATGAACTTCATGAGATTAACCCGTCCATGAGTTTCTGGAATATGGAGTCGGCCTGCCAGCCACTCTCGACGTAGAAATTGCAGCGAGCCTTGAAGTCCACGAGGGCTTCCACCAGCGTCGTGATGGTTTTGCCGTTAGGTTTGATGCTGACCTGAGGATCAGCCTCGTTGATCTGGATCACTCCCATCAGGATGTCGTAATGATCGCCCACGTTGCGAAGTGCGATCCATGCTTTGTGCCCGTTCTGCTTGTAGCAGCGAATCATCATGATTGTTTTCATTTGACCTCACTCGTTGATGGGGGCACGTTCCGTACCATCCCCTCGCACAATTGCAATTATGACACAAAATTTGAATATCATCGGGGAAATTGTTGTCTATTAACCAACGTACAAACCCAGAACCCAAAACCTTAGTCTCTTCTCGTTGTTTATTGCCGTCGTTGTTCTTATGATCGAATGCTAAAAACTCGTAGGTCGTTTCGCCGCAGCAAACACATTTACCACCGTAATGCTCAATACACTGCTTTCTAAGCTTGACCCTCGACGTTCGACCGTACTCACGAAAATACTCTCTGTTCTCCTCGCGATTTTTCTTATTCCTCGCAAGAGATTTTTCATGATTAGCGTGGTACCGCGCCCGCCCTTTAGCAAGTATTTCCTCACGATGGACGGCGTAATATTTCGAGTTATTTTGTTTTGAATTCCTCATCTGTAGACTCCCCTTCGTCTACAGATGGTACCGATAGTTGTTTTTCGTAAGCACAGAAAAACTTCCGTTGTTCTTCCGATAACGGGGGCGAGGCTGCAAATTTCCGAAGTGCGGGGGAAGTATACGAACGACGAATCAATTCAACATCCGTAGAAGAAATTTCTTTAATACGAATATGTTGCGGTATCGGCATGTTGCGAGCGAAACTACGCTTCCACGTGTAGGGGGAATCTTTCTGGCGAACCGTAAACTCTCCGACGAACCCCGTCTGCGGTGCGGAGCGGAAGCACTCGGGAATCTCCACCAAAACTTCATTTTCGGCGATGACCCCGTGATGTCGCATGAGTTCGCTCATCATCACAATGGCCGTGTCGTGTTGAATATTTCCGAGATAGTATTCACGTTGTATTTTCTGTGCGTCATCAACGAAGTTCGTTGCGTATCTCATTTCTTTTTCCCTTCTTTCTTGGCGGCTTCATGGTACGCCATAATCTCCGCACGATCTGCGGCGGCGTGGTCAACTACGATTTGACTCGGGTCCTCGCTCATTCCTCGCAGGACTTTCCCCAACCGCTCAGCCGCTAGATCGACATCGAAGCTGTGCTTCGACACGCCCACCAAAAACATTTTGTCTTCGTCAATGAGGAAGAGCCCCCATCGATTATCATGCGTCGGATAGACTTTAACGATCACTAAACCCTCCCCATGGTACGAGCCCAGCGAAGTGCGGCGACGTTCTTCTCGCCGCCTGTAATCTCCACAAGCTCATGAGCCTTCTGTTCCAGAAACTCAACCACTTCCTCACTTACCCCGCCCAGACCACCCGTCAAGCGGCTGATACCGTCGTCCAAATCCCAAAATGCCGTCACAGGGATGCCTGCGGCCTGCCCGCTGTGATACTGAGCGTACCGCCAGATGAAGGCGATGATGCCGTCCAGTGGCTTCCTGCGGGCTAATGCCTTGCCGTTGTCGGTAGCTCCGACCTGAATAAGTTGATCGCGGGTCACGTGTCCTATGAGAGCTTCCAGTATTGATCCCCCACTACATTCTACCCGATGGCGGTGGAATTCGGCTAGGGAAATGCCGTTTGGAATGAAATACTTATCGGCAGGGGGTATCGGAGGTAGGGATTGGACGGTTTTTTGCTCGGTTTCAGTCAAAGCCCGTGGATGAAGTTGAATGTCCCGATCAAGCTCAGGGTGCGGGAACCAGCCGGCCCAATTCATGAACATCTCGCGGGGCGTCCCCTTCTTGCTGGTGGGCTCTTTCGGATTGTACTTAAGCTCCATTAGATGGAATCGACTTTGATATGACTAAACGGTTTTGGGTACATCGTAAAATCAACTAACTATGGGTACACGATTTCTATGGGCCTGTTTCTACGCCTAGCAAATCTTATCGTCGTCCAAGTTCCTGATCTGATCTCCTCTTCTTTGGACACTGGTGTAGCAATCATCTCATCGACCTCGTTCACGATATCTTCATCACGTTTTAAGAACGGCTTTTCTTCACGAACTTCGTCATTTCCATCAAATTCAGATCGAAACATCCTACCTTCGCGGTTACGAGGACTGTAACCCGGATGGGCTATGATATAAAACCCCAGACCCTTTGCAATTTTAGCGGCCTGCTCATCAGCCCCTATACAAAGTCCAAAATGAAATTCGAGGATTGCAGAAGGATGATCTAGTTTGATTTGTGACAGGAGTTCTTTAACTCTGACCTTTTGCCCAGAGGTCATTCCTCTGCTAGTGCCAGTGAATCCTAGCTTTAGCGTTCTCATCGCTTTTTACGTCGGAGGGCGACGGCTCTGGGGTCCATGTCTTCGATGGGGGTATGCTTGATGTACCCCACACGGAGGCGTTTGAGGATCGCTTTCAGGCGAATGCGACCAATGGAGTTGATGACCAATTCGCCCCACTCCGTATCCACACACCCGGGCTCGCCTTGGTCGAATAGGGCTGTTTCGATCTGATCGATGGCGGCGTCAATACTCAATGGCTTCATCGAAGCTCCAGAAATTACGGCGGGGGAACAAGCGGGATCGGGGTAGCCCTTTCGGGCACTCTCTGCAATGAAAGAAGTATCCGATGACCCTATCACCACCCGCACTAATTTATTGTGGCCCCCAACCTTAGACTCAGCATGGACACATAGTCAGGGTTTATAGTCTAGCCACGCTATTTAGGACAATGTTGCGTATGGTCGTTACGCTGACGGCGGGATCGGAAGTGAACCTCGTTGTTAGGCCCGCTACAGAAACCGCATGTGTACGGCAGCGTTACACCCGTGCCGTCCGCTCCGTCTTTCCAAATCTTGATCGTGACGGCTTTTCCGTTTTTCTTAATCTTCCGTTTTATAAGCTTAGGCATATAAAAGATAATACCACATCTACGGGAAAATGCAACGGGAAAATGCAACCAGAAACCCTCAATTTAGCCAAGTAGATCGCGGAGGAGCGAGACACCGAAATAATCGCAGTTTTGTTGGAGGGTTTTGATGCAGTCTTGGATGACTTCCCTGCGAACCTGCTCGGGAGTTAAATCTTTGGGAACAGGTTGCAGGTCAATCGGCATATCGTAAAGGTCGATGGATTTCATCGTTTCCAAATTTCCAGTGGCGAGTTCCCACTCGCAATCGGCGGACCTATGGTGATTCCCTCGACAAAACCATTGAACGCCAGCAGCACCGGTTTTCCAGTTACAGCGATGTAGGTCCCAATGGGCGGGCGCAGTGCTCATAGCTCTCCAGTCGTAGCAGCTAAACGCTACAACTCATCCGCGAGGTCCTTCTTGCAAACTTAATCGGAGCGTTATCTCCCCGTTCCACGCTGCTTCGGCTCCGTACATCGGGTGCGTGCTCACGGGGGAGCCCGACCTTAAGCTTGTAAAATTTTTGTTTTCGTAAAGCTTCTCTAAATACAATACTCGTATTCAGGAAATTTTAGCAACCACTTTTTCTGGCTCTCTCGTTTGACTTCCCGTATCCCTATCGTATCGACGGTATTCTTTTAGCGGGCTTCTTCCTCGGCTTTACGGGCTTCGGGCTGTACTCGCGGGGAACATTTTCCTCCCCCATGGCTACCCGAATAGCGGTACGGTAGGCTCGGCGGGCGGTCGTCAGAGACAGTTCCTCCCCTAGAACCCGCTGGAAAGTCCGCACCTGCACATCAAGCGGCAGGCGAGTCACGATCTCGGTTAGGACGGTGTTGTACTCATCGTAAGACTTCTCCGCGAGTGCGAGAAGCTCAGCGGTCAGCGGGATTTGCTTGGCTGGCATAGTGCTCCTTAAATCAGCTTGGTCGTTGTCAGGGTGCCTGCTGGTGTGACCTCTACGGTCTTCCGAACCCCGTTCTCGACGGTGGTCGTGGTTCCATACTTGACTTGAAGCTGAGCCAACTGCTGGCGCTCGCGCTCCTCGATGTCCTTCCGCTGTTTGTCGGCGGATCGCTTCTTGGATTCGGCGTCCTTCCGTTGGAAGTCGATCTCCTTGAGATTGTAAAGCGCCGTGGCTTTCTCCTCTATCTCACTTCTGAGGACGGCCATATCCCATTCACCATTATACTCTTCGCCGTTGAAGAGGAACGTGAATTCGTACCCGCCCTCGTTCGTGTCGAGATGCTTGTTGTCGAACATGAGACCCGCGAGGAACTCGGCGATCTCTCCTCGATCCATAGAGGATTTCCATTGAAAGTCCGAGGAATAGTGTGCCATAACACAGCCATGGCAGACATCCACGCCGTCCGACTTGTACGCCAAGATGGTGATTATCACTGGATAGCCTTCACTTTCTTGCCCGAACGCGCCTCATGGTAATCGATCACCTGAGCAGGTGACATCGGAATCGGACCCTTGTCATCCGCCCATTGGCGGACTTGCTCCAGCGTGAACCAACCGTAGTTGACCTTGTGCTGGTCGTAAGGGTTCAGCCAGAACTTGATCGAGCCGTCCTCCCAACGCTTCGGAGACAGAGCGTAATACCCTTTGCCCTTTTCCTTGAGCAGTTCACGAACCTTGCTCTTGACCACGAATTTCTCGATCTCGTGGTTTTCCTTGTCCGCCTTCGTGAGCATCTCGACGGCTTCCTTCGGCATCCTATTCGCGATGGCGATGATGAGACCCGGGTTTTCAAAAGCGGGGAGGGCGTTCGAGAACGTGAAGATAATGTTTTTCTTTTGGAACTGGTCGAAAATCTCGCGGAGATACTTGATGTCGGTGGGGTCTTTGGACAGGCAGGCGAAATCGTCATCGCTCCACGCACAGCACAACTGAACGGGGTTGGCCTTCATCTTGCGCTTCTCGCGGTCGTATATCTCATACGACTTGAGATCGCTGTCGTCAATGAAATAGTCTTCCACTGACCTGAACCAGAAATCTCGGTACGCGAAGCCCTGCCGCCCATCTTTCTCGGGCATCTTCACCCAAACGAGGGATTTGGGCACCTTGCTGATCTTGCGTTTCTTGAGGCCGTAGGTGCCGGTCTCGTACTTGACGCCGAAAGCCTCGTACAGTTTTTTGATGCCCCACTCATGCTCCGCACAGTAGTCGGCACCGAGATTGACGGCAAGGGTGCGAGTGCTCGGATCGAGCCCCACAACCGCACTCTGCTCGCGATTGCGCTTGTCTGGGGCGAGAATCAGCCCATCTTCGGCGACGTGGATAAATACGGGATTGCTGCCTCTACGCATATATGTTTGCTCCTCAAACATCATACCACGATTTTAGTCTCTTCGCAATCGCCGCACAGGAGGCTGTGAGGCAACCGTACACGTTCGTTGCAGTTCTCGCAAAGCTGCTCCATAGCTCCCCCGCATACAGGGCAGGTGACCTGAGAGCTAATGCTTTGTCGCTTACAGTCTTGGCACTTTGCAATCACAGCATGTCCTCAAGTCTGAGTTTGCGGTGGTCGATGCGGACGAAGCCGAATTTGCGGAGCGCATTACGAACCGCAGGCACGTTCGCTTTCTTCTCTTCGGGCGTCCAGCCGTTGAACAGGCCCGAACCGCCCTTCACAAAGCTTCGCTCGACGATCTGCGTCTGATCGCCCTTGGCGTAGCCAGCCGCGTAGCAATGTTCGGCGGGAATCGGCGGCATCGGGCAACCGTCATCGGCAAAGCCGACCTTGTTCAAAGCCGCGTACATTTCGGTCGGCTCGTTGTTAACGTCGGCCCACACTTTCAGGAACAGGGTGTTGTGTGGGTTCTGCGATTGGAATTGAATGCGAACGCTATCTAAGTTCATGATTTAGTTATCCTTTTCCCCGAGATTTCGCTTACAAGTGCCTCTTGAGAGCAGCTTCGCCCGTTGCCGCCTTTGCATTCTAGGTAATCGGTTGCCATTATTGCCCCTTCGAGGCGAACATCGCCTTGAGTGATTTGTTACGCCGAACTTCTTCCTTGATGTCCTTGACCGTCAGACGGTTGGCGTACTGGAAGTGCCACGCATCGTAGACGGGCAGGTGAATCAGTTGCAGCGGCTTGGACGAAAACACCACGTACTGAGCGTGGCCGTCAGCCACGTGGAAGCGAACGATCTCGCCAGCAAGTTCGCCAGAACCGTTCTTCTTGGCGTACTCGACGACCGTCTTGATCCACTTGTCGGTCGCGGTGGTGTACTTTTTGAAGTCACCGTCGCAATCATGGAACTTGGGTTGAGGACCAACTTCTGCTGGAATTGAGCAAATTCGTGCCATAGTGATACCCCCTTGAATTAGTCTCTCTGAAAATCTCGTGCTGCCCTGCGGTCACGCCAGTCTTCGCGTAACTTGGCTTCTGCCTTCACGGTCGGCCAATCCTTCTTCGGCTGAGTCGCGTGCAACTCCATGTCGTATTCGGGGTCTTTCTCGCAACACGGCTCACAAGGGGAAGTGCACACATGCCCCGCGTGCCGTTCCGCCGCGTTCGCCAGTTCGTCGTCCCCCGCCAGACGGCGGATCACGTCGGCGGCGTCGTAAAGGCCAAGCTTGTTGGCAGCCGCCATTGCTAGGCGAAGCTGTTCGTCGGTGCCATACTGCCGCTGAGCCTGCTGAGGAATCGCTCGAATGACATCTAGGATGACGTTATCCATCATGTGGCTATTATACCAAGAAAAATGGCAAAACCGATAGGTTTTTGGTGAGTTTTTACGGCTTATTTTCAACGGGTTACAGTATATGGACTTCGAACCAGACAACGATTTTCCCAATTTTGTCCGCGAAACGAAAACCAGTTTTTCAGACACATAGATAGAGGCGGAACCCCAACCACAAGGCCGTTTCTAAGCATGAACAGCGGTCGTAGTGCGCTTACGTCGGCGTCCGTCTGCATTCAGCTAACTCGGAGCAAAATGGCTAATCGTTTTGGGTTCCAAAGCAACACTACAATTCACGCTGCTTTCTGGATTTGGAAACCAGACCCACTCTTTGACCCAATCGCCAAAGAGGTCATGGTCAATCTAAACGACCTCCAATACCTTGAATCCAATCAACCTGCCAACCTGATGCCCGGCATCACTGGCATAGCGATTTCGGGCGGCACCCTCACCGTAACTGGCAACAACTCCTTCAAATCTGGCATGAACGCGGCTCTCAGCGGGTTGGGAAACGCCACGTTCCTCAATGGCTTGATCGTCCATGTGCGAACCGCAACCCCCGCACAGTTCACGGCGACCATGCCGCCGATTTCCGCCGAAATATCACGAATTCAAATCCTTGGGAACGTGTTGACGGTGACCGCGAACAACACCTTTACGGTCGGCATGACCGTAACCTTCCCGAATTTGGTAAACGCCACATTCCTTAATGGTCAGACCGTGACCATCACAAGTGTCTCCACCGATTTTGCCAGCCCCTCAGGTTTTGCCAGTTTTACGGCAGATTTCAACCACGCCGACTACGGTACGGCTGGCTGTGGTGATGGGAACGACAGCGGCGTAGCCGTACTCAACACGGATGGTTACAGCACAGCAGATTCAGGAGCAGCGTCCGATACATCCAGCCGAACAGTTTGGCTTTACTACGCCGAAACCAATGTCAGCACTTCCGAGCGAGCTTACATCCTCAAAGGCGCTCCCGCGCAGGCGTTCCTCAACGACATGGAGGCTCTCTGGGCGGGAATGGGTGCCTCACAGAGTGGGGCTGGGTCCAGTGGATTTGTAAGCAACGGCCTAGCGGGACAGCTTGCTTATTATGCTACGACAGGAACAATGGTAAGTGGCACCCCCGAAGCTTACTACTCTAACGGTACCATAACGCTTGGTGGTCCGGTATCAGGGCAATTGATTCTCAAGGGGTCGGTAAGCGGCGGCGTCACGATCAGCGAACAAGCGAACGCAGGCACGTGGACCCTCACCCTGCCCACGAACGCTGGATCGTTAGGGCAGGTATTGCAAACGGACGGAACGGGTATCACGATCTGGGCGGCACCGCCTCCTACTGGGGTGATCTCCATATCAGGCGCGGGCATCGCCACGGGCACGGTAACATCCACAGGTTCGATCACCGTGCTTGGATCGGGCAACACTTTTGTCGCGGCAACTACTCTACCAAACGTGTCCACCGCGCCAGCGGGCGACATCATCTCGTCGGACGGGTTCGGCAATGTGCAGGACTCCAACGTCTCACTAGCAAGTGTGGCAATACTCGCCTCGCCCGCGTTCACGGGTATCCCCACGGCACCAACCGCCGCGCCCGGAACCAGCACGGGTCAAATAGCCACGACAGCCTTTGTCCTGTCGCAAGGTTTCATCACTGTATCATCTGTCCCCGTCGCCTCGGTCTTCGGAAGAGTAGGCGCGGTCGTTGCCGCAACAGGTGACTATACCGTAGCTCAAGTTACGGGCGCAGCACCCTTGGCTTCCCCTGTATTTACAGGAATTCCTGTTGCACCGACAGCCGCTCCTCTAACAGACAACAACCAGATCGCGACGACAGCCTATGTTGATTCAGCGGTAGGGGTTGAAACTTCACGAGCGGAAGCCGCCGAAACGTTACTCCAACCTTTGTCACAGAAGGGGCAACCGAACGGCTATGCGTCATTGGACGCTGGCGGATTGGTTCCCACGTCGCAGCTTCCTGTTATCCCGCTCACCAATACTTACGTAGTTGCGAGCCAAGCCGCAATGCTTGCCTTGCCCGATACTCAGGGGGAAGTTGCTGTACGGACGGATGTCAACGAAACGTTCATTCTTGCTGCTACACCTGCTTCTGTGCTCAGCAATTGGGTGGAACTCCTGTTTCCCCCAGCCGCCGTCACAAGCGTCAACGGATTTATTGGCGTGGTGGATTTGGCATTCACGGACTTGTCGTCTCATCCGACTACGCTTGCTGGGTACGGCATCACCGACGCTCTATCAAACACCACTGTGTTACCCTCGACTTTTGGTGCCATCACGCATGAGTGGCTGAACTCCTACTCCGCGATCACAGGGCTGTTCACGGCGACTCAGCCCGCATCAACCGACCTGAGTGATTACACGTCGCTCGCATATCTGGCGTCTCCGACTTTCATTGGGACGGTGACAATTCCGACCGCTGCTATCACTACGGCGACAATCACCACGTTAAATGGCAACGTGAACTTCACAGGAGCACCGACATCCTCTACGCCAGCAACAGTGGACAACTCCACAAAAATAGCGACAACTGCTTACGTGCAGGCGCAGGGCTATATTACTTCGGCCGGAGCACCAGTGCAATCGGTCTTCGGGAGAACTGGCGTAGTTATCGCCGTAAGCGGCGACTACACCGTCGCCATGGTTACGGGTGCAGCGTCCCTAGTATCCCCAACGTTCACTGGAACACCGTTGTCTACCACGCCCTTGACCAGCGACAACAGCACGAGGATTGCGACGACAGCCTACGTGCAAGCACAGGGGTATTTGACGGCAGCCAGCAGCCTCGTCACTTCGGTCTTTGGTCGCACTGGTGCGGTCATAGCGGTAAGTGGTGACTACACTGTAGCTCAAGTTACTGGCGCGGCACCGTTGGTATCCCCCGCGTTCACTGGAATTCCAACCGCACCAACTGCATCACCGCTAACAGCCAACACTCAGATTGCAACTACAGCTTACGCGGACTCCGCAGTTTCAGTTGAAAGAGGACGTGCTATAGCCGCCGAAGCTTTGCTTGCACCTCTTGCATCTCCGACTTTCAGTGGTACAGTGACGTTCGCAAATAACATCGCAGTATCAGGCACGGCAGCTTTTGCGGCTGGCTCCTTAGTTGTAACAGCCTTCGCAACTACAGGCACATGGGCGTTTACAGGAACCATGAGCGGTGCCTACACGATGTCTGGCACGGAAACTGTCTCTGGCACATTAACTTCCAGCGGCGGCACCATAAGCGGATCGTGGGCCGGTGCTCCTACCCTCACAGGCAACGTTGCTTTCACTGGAGTGCCAACATCAACCACTCCTGCAACGGCGGATAACAGCACAAAAATTGCAACAACAGCATACGTGCAAGCTCAAGGCTATATCACAGCTTTGACCGCTCCTGTAACCAGCGTCTTCGGTCGTACTGGTGCAGTCGTAGCAACATCAGGCGATTACACTGTGGCTCAAGTCACAGGCGCTGCTCCATTAGCTTCTCCCACATTCACTGGCACCGCAGCTTTTGCCAACATCACCGTCAGTGGCACGACTTCCTTTGCTGCGGGCTCCATCGCATACGCCGCGTTGAGCGGCACTCCAACCATCACCAACGCATGGTCTGCGCTGACCAACGCCACGGGGAACCTCACGCTTGCCAACGCTGGCTTCACGACGACATTTAACCAGACTTCAGCCGTGCTTTGGGATTGGGAGAATACAACCACTGCATCGGCGATCACGACCAACGCATCGCCGCTGCATGGATTTTCTGCACAGTACTGGAACGGCGCGTCAGCCAACGATCAATGGACGATAGGCTCGGTGATGACAGCGGGCACGAACGCCATCAGCACCTTGACCATCGCACACACAGGAACGACAGGTGCAGCGCAGATTCAGTTACCGACGCCGCTAAGCTACGGCGTTACCGATCCACAGATCATCGGTCCAGCGGGAGCTACTTGCGGAATTAGCATTGGGGGCAATGCTAGTTTCCCACTCTTAGTGGCTACGATTGCTGGCAGTGTGGACATAATGCGTGGCTATCAAGGAGGTACTAATCAAGGCAGCATAACGTCGCAAAGCACAAGCGTTAGCTTTGGTTTGTACAATCAATTGGCGTTGGGGACCGCCGAGATTGGCAGCGCCCAGTCTCCATCAGCTACTTACACGGGTGGAAAACCTCTTGTTAGCTTGGGGCATGGTGGATCAACATGGGCAACAACTGGGGCAGGTCCATACATAGGCATCAACGTCGGCGCAGAGGTTAGCCTCGGCGGGAACAACTCCGTGCATCTGAACTGGGCACCCACGGCTGGTGCTGGCACCTTCACTGCCATGCAAATCGCCCCCACCATCAACCAGACCCTTACGGCATCGGGCTCTTACACGGCTCTAAAGGTCGCCGTCACTGAGACTGCGTTGCTCGGCACTGCGAACAAATTGATCGACTGTTTTGCAGGTGCGGCGGGGACGACCGAAGTGTTCAGTGTTGACAACAAGGGCAACGTCATGCAGGCGGGTCACGGCAACGTGTCGGCGGCAAACGGGGACACCGCAGGCGTCATAACCTCGGGGTCGGGCACGACCGTGAGCAAGACGTACGCGGTGAACTACACCAGTACGCCTATCGTCGTAGTGACGCCGACAACGAACGCGGGCGCTTTCTATATATCGGCGTCAAGCAACAGCGGCTTTACCATCACCTACGCCACGAGCGGGGCACAAACATTTAACTGTATGGTCACGGGAAACCCGAACTAAGAGGAATAATGTCCACGATATATAGTGTAATCGCAGATCGTAAGGACAAAGCGAACCAGCAGTTCTGGACGGAGTACCGCATACCTATGGTAAGCGGCTGCTGCCCTGCGGAACCCGGCGCTATCGTTCTGCTTGGACCTGACTGCAAAATTGACCCATGCCTTTTGCCGTTATCAACGGGGGTCGTAATAGAAATCAACGGCGTTCCGTCGCCGTGTCAAGACATCCTCAACTTCATCCCCGGTACTGGCATCAACATCACCTACAGTCCAGACTGTGGCTACATCTTCGACGCCACAGGCATTGTGGCGTGCGGGAGTGCGGCGTATCTCTGCACTGACGAAGTTGGAACAAAAGTAGAAGTAGACCTCAGCCATCCAACACATGCTGGTCAGCTTCTCATCTCCCAACCCGGAAATACTAGCGCGGTTTGGGCTGATCCACAAGTGCAAGGTCTGTATCCAGCGGGAAGTCCCATTTGTCCCGCACCAGCTTACGCCCCGCCAACATGCCAGCAACCCATCGGTATCGGCATACAGGACCCGAATGGCGATCTTCAATGGCTGCAAGGAAGCTACTCTGGTAGCCCAGCAACGTTCGCGCTTGATGTAAATGTTGTCAATCCACTGACTGTGGAAGTCGGCGGCGTCGTGGAGTCCATTTCCGTACCCGATTATGCTGCGGGAACGGTTTTGCCATTGACTTTAGATTCAACGGGTGCGTTGTATGTGGATGACACGGGACGTAAAGCAACGTATCGTGCGTGTCAAATTAACTTCGTACCCGTAGCTGATCCCATCAAGCCGTTTTTCACGATTCAGGGTTCCGCAACAAAGGTAATCAGGATTCGCCACATGAAAATTTCTTGGGCTTGCAGCACAGGCAATTCTGGACCTAGCGTGATAGTCATAAACCGCTTCACAGCCATCACTGGAGGAACATTCACCACCGTGGTTTCTGTACCTGACGATCCAGTGAACCCAACAGTCACAGCAATAGTGAGTCAGTGGACGACGCTACCGACGACAACGACTTACAACGCGGGCGTTATAGGAGCCGAGGCTATGCAATGGATCACCAACACGAGCACGTTGGTGGGACCTACCCCTATTGAACTTAATTTCGGTGTGAACAGTGTTCAAGCGATTACGCTCAGGGGCGTAAACGACTTTGTAGGTATCAGCGTTTCTAATCTTGCGATAGCGGGTTCGCTAATGACCGTCAGAATTACATGGACAGAGGAATAAGATGCCACTACAACAAATAGTCCCGATCACACTCTTGTTGCAGGGCGACGGTGTTTCAACCGTATTCACCTTCCCGCTTTCCGATATTTTGCAAGTCGGAACAGGATCGGTCACCCTCCTATCAAATCAGGGTTACGTCCCGCCAACTGCGATAAATATCTCATCAATGGGGTCGCCTGCTGGAACCGCCACAGTAGATGCCAACAGCAATTTTACGCTCACACTGTTCACGCCTATAGCTGCTGGAGTCATCCAAGCGTTCGACATACAGTTGGTTTACGTCAGCGCAGCCGCGACCAGCAACAGCCCCATATTAGCGACGACCGTTATTCAGGCAGGTTTGACTGGAAATCCATTTTCGGTGAACACGGGGACAACCCCGACCATCATACCCAGTCTTACCCCAGTCCCCTTGATCTCTCTCCAGCCCGACACTGCATTGATTACCCTAAACTTCCCCCTGCTCGGCGGTTTCAACCTAGCTGGAAACGGGTCAAGGGTGCTTTGGCAAATAGTGCTAGACGGAACATTGATCGGCGCGACTTTCAAGAGCGTTGACTCGGAGTCCGTTATGGTTTACGACACATCAGCCTCGGCAATCTCTGGAGGCCGTGTTGTGAACAGCGGCTATATGCAACTTAATGAGGTGACGCTACAGTCAGGATTATATTTTCCATACGCTTTTGTGGAGGTAGGAAGTCCCCCGGTTCTAGTCGGCAGCCGATACACTCTAGTGGTCACTCAGATGGGATCGCTGGCAAATTGTGTAAGTGCTTCAATACAATGGACGGAACCGTTTTAGTTGGGGGTTTGGATATTTTCAAACTTCCGTTTTCTAAAGTAAGGAAAGTTTTCTGGGGTGGGTACGCCCGCCAAATACAAAACTAGATTCATAAGGAAATCATCATGCCAGAAAATTGTTCATCTTGTGCGGGCGGGCTGTACACGGGAATCTCCGTCTTTGGTATCTACGACGATACTACGGGTTGTCCCCTCATTACAGTCTCGGGCAGCCCCGCTGTCGCCTCGATCAATGTCGGCGTCATCAACATCCCAGAAGTCACCATCCAAGGGGTGGGAACAACTTGCACGGGTGGAATCTCCCCTACACTTTCTCACCTCGGCTCAGCAGCAAACTACGCCCTCCTCGGCTCCAGCGGCGTAACGAACTCGGGCTCCTCGGTCATCTCGGGCGATAATGTCGGTTCGTACCCAACAAATTCAATTATCGGATTCCCACCGGGCGTAGTTGTCGCTCCTGCGGCGATTGTCACCGCCACGGCTGGAGATCAGACGGCTGTAGCAAACGCCATCGCTTATTACCAAGGTCTGGGGCCGGGAACGGTACTCACCACGGCGGACATGGGCACGCAGAACTCCATCGGTGCCCCCGTTGGGACTTACTACCCGGGCGTTTATTCGAGCGGCTCAACCCTCGCCATCAACACACCGATTACTCTTGATGCACAGGGCAACCCTGATGCAGTGTTCGTGTTCCTCGCTGGCAGTGGCATCACTCAGCAGATTGCTGGCACGATCCTCTTGGCTAACGGAGCACAGGCGTGCAACATCGTTTGGGTCGCTGGAAGTTCTTGGACATCCATCGGGCCGGGTGCAATCACTGAAGGCACCATCCTCGCCGTTGCAAGCATCACTCTCGGCGGCGGTACACTTACTGGTCGTGCACTCGCCAACAATGGTGCGGTCACAATCTCGGCTGCGGAAATCGTCACCACTCCCGATTGCGCTACTGTTCAGGTATGCGGCCTCAACACATTTGTAACTGGCGGCGAGATTTGCGTCACCCAGTGCACATCCCCGTGGGTCACCAACATCACTGAAATTGGCGGCGTTCCTATTGGAACGACTCTCGTAGGCAGCCCAGCCGAAGCAGGTCTTAACGTTTTCGTCCTCGGCGGCGATGTTACCCTCAACTCGAACACGCCAGAAACCCCGATCTACGTTGACATAACCAATGCCTGCATCGACGTATGCGGACAAACCTTCACGGTCGCTGGTAGCCCAGCGGTATCCTCACTCAACGTCTTCGTTGAGGGCGGCACGATTGATACCATCACTGGCGTCGTAACCGTCACTGGTACGGGGCCGGGTGGAGCCATCACCGTCACTGGCACCGTTGACATCGGCAACACGGTCGATGTAAACATCACCAACGCTTGCATCAATGTGTGCGGAGCAACCTTCTCGGAGGTTGGTAGTCCTGCGGTATCCTCCCTCAACACCTTTGTTACGGGCGGCGACATTACCGTCTCGAACACCATCGATACCCCGATTTATGTCGATGTTACGGGCGGCACGATCAACATCACGGGCGTCGGCACGACGACTGTTGGAAGCCCTGCGGAAACAGGACTCAACGTCTTCAGCGTTGGCGGCACGGTATGCGCTACACAGTGCGGCGATTGGTTCGTAAATCAGGCGGGTACTTGGACGGTCGGCCTCACTGGTGCGACGTTCACAGCTTCAGGTAGCCCAGCGGAGTCTTCACTCAACGTTTTCGTTACTGGCGGTGATGTCACCCTCAACTCAAACACACCCGACACTCCGATCTACGTTGACGTTACCAACGCTTGCCTCAACGTATGCGGGGCGACTTTCACAACGCTCGGCAGCCCAGCAGAGTCTTTCCTTAACGTCAACGTTGCAAACACCTTCGACACTCCGATCTATGTCGATATCACAGGCGGCACCGTAAGCGTCACTGGTACGGTCACCGTCACGGGCACCGTCACTGTCACCAACACCATTGACACCCCGCTCTTCGTTGATATTACCAACACCTGTCTCAACGTATGCGGCAACACCTACACGACCATGGGCAGCCCCGCTGAGACATCTCTCAACGTCTTTATCACGGGTGGTATGCCAACCCCAGTGCTCGAACTGGCAACGGTCATTTGCGGGCCGAACACCTTCCCGCTCGGCTCGAATCAGGACTTGTCGCTCTCACCATCGGGCGCACTCGTCACCATCCCTGCGGACGAGCAGTTTGCTTGCTCGATCCAGTACTACTCCTACGACAGCGGTGCGGCGTTCGACACTCAGGTCATGACGACTGCGTTCGTCCCGCTGTGGTCGATTCAAGGCAATGGCACGGCGGCTCTTGTACAGCTACTCCGCGAAATTCAGGTCTTCACGGACGGCTCCACGGTTCTGTTCCAGCTTATCGAAGGCGGGACGCTCACTGGTTCCGCATTCGCGGCTGGTCCGGGCAACGTCAATGTGGATACCGCATCAACTGGCGTCACGGGCGGCACCATCGTCTGGGCTGGCTACGCGGCAGCTTTCCCACGCAACTACGACGGTCTCATGGACTGCTTGAACGGCAAGACTTACACGATTGCCGGCAAGAGCTTCAGGGGATGCGCCAAGGCCGTTGCACAATGTAGATGGAGCGAACAGACTTCGATCTGCGGCTAATTTTAACGGTTGAAAACAAAAGGGGATGCTGCCCAGCATCCCTTTCTTTTTGAGTATTATCCAATATGATTCTTGCTGTCTTGCTGGAACTCGGCGTTGCGTGCGGGGCGCTCAGTTTGGTCGTAGCCAAGGGGAAGATTTTTGCCAAACCCCACGACTGGCTGGCATCAAAATTCCCATTTTTAGACGAATTATTGTCATGTACATGGTGCGTTTCGCACTGGGTAGCAATGATTTTGGTGTTAATATACCGCAAATCCTTGTGCCACAGCGTTGCCGACTACATTGTACGAGTGTTTGTGGTCGTTATGCTTTCTCAAGTCGTGGCGGCTATAATGAAGAAGTGCATAGAGGACTAACGTGACCGTTCCCATACATCTTCGTGAAATTTTGTCCGTCCGTTTCCCCGACGTGGACTTCACATTATACTTTACATTCATCGAGTCTTTGTCGAAAGCAAGCGTAGGGCACAAGCACCACATCCTCCCGAGGAAAGAATTCCCTGAATTAACTAGGGATACAAGCAACATCATGCGGGTATCGCCTGCGGACCATTTCAGGGCTCACTACTGGTTGGCGATGTGTGCTTCAGAATTTGAGAAGGTGTTCTATCTCATGGCGAACAGGAAAAGTGTTTATCAGGTAGCCGTGGATGAGTTGCCTCGCTACGCCGAAATCTATGAAAGGGGCAGGGTGAAATTAGTTGAGAAAACTAGAGCGTTAGGGCGCAAAAACGCTGAGAGCGGGCAAATACAAGCCTTAGGGCGCAAGAACGCTGAAAACGGGCGCATCCAAGGACGCAAGAATGTTGAAAGCGGGCACATGCAAGCTCTACATCGCAAGAATGTGGAAAGTGGACACTTGGATAGGATACGCCGACTAGCCGCCCTTTCGCTTACACCAGAACAACGGTCCAAGTTCGGTCATGTCGGCGGCAGTATTGGCGGACGAATTAGTGGCCCTATTCAGGGACGCAAGAATGTTGAAAGCGGGCACATACAAGAGCTTGGGCGTATTCAAGGCTGTAAGAATGTCGAAAATGGGCATATACAATCTTTAGGACGTGCTCAAGGACGAAAGAACATTGAAAATGGACACTTAGCTCGTATTACGGTCTTAGGCGGACGAGCCGCTAGTCATATTCGTTGGCATGTCAGGCGTGGGATAATCAACCCAAATTGTAGGTTATGCCATGTCTGATTTTCCCCTCGTAAGCGCACTGACGCCAACCTTCAACCGTAGGGCATTCTTTCCTCGGGCCATAGAGTGTTTTCTTTCTCAGGACTACCCCAACCTCGAACTAATCATATTGGATGACGGTGCGGAACCAATTCAAGACCTCCTGCCCGCCGACCCGAGGGTCAAATATTTCCATGAAAGCCCGAAAAAACATCATGGGGCGAAAATAAATAGGTGCTTTGAGCTATCGAGCGGGGAATTCGGAATTATTTGGGATGACGATGACTGGTACCCAGCGAATCGAATCACCCGCCAGATCACACCGCTCATTGAGAACCCCGCACTGCACGTCTCGGGGACGAGCACCCTCTACTACTACCAGCACGGCAGCGCGTTGGCGTACCGATACACGAGTCCAAAAGGGATCGGATGGATGGCATCTATCGCGATACGCAAATCCGCTTGGGAGAAAAACAAGTTCGACAACATCAACTCGGGAGCCGACTACAATTTTCAAAAGAAGACGCCTGTTGCAGCGAGGTACGATCTGAACGATCCTGCCTTGGTCGTAGCGGCGATCCATACGGCCAATGCTTGCAGGAAGCACCTGAGCAAGGACTACAAACCCGAATCATGGGAGACAATTCAAAAGCTATGGCAAAAGTAATATGTTCGTGCGGTCAACAAGCTCAATGGCGTGTCTACAACCAAGATGGCAGTGTGACCTATCACTGTAACACGTGTGCGGATGCCCGTAAAGCGACCACCAAGCGCAAGGAAAAATTGTGCAACTGCATGAGGTAAGCTCTCATTTTCTCAATAAAATTAGGATTTTGACGGTTCGCACGTTTTTAAGCTTTGCCGCCCATTTATAGGGGATTAGAATGCACGTCGAGTCACAATACAGTATTTCCGCAGTTCTGAGTGTCGGCGAAAACACTCAATGTGGTGCGACATTTCCGCCATGGGAATGCGCCACGCCAGTCAGTACGACGGCCACAATAGTAAACAACGACTACTCGTACAACACCCTAATCGTCACCCTAGATCAAGGCTGCATCACTGGTGGAGCGGTTCAGTTCCAAGGCAGCACCGATGGCGTGAACTGGTTCCCCCTCACGGGTTATGTGCCGGGAATCGGCGGGGCGGTCGGCCCAGTTTACGATCTCCAAGCTAATACCTTTCTAGCGGCTGAATTCAACCTCACCGCCATACCGTATTTTCAGGTCATCCTCCTCAGTCCGATCACGGGAACAGCCTGTGGAAGCCCGCCCGTCTGCGGTTCGGTGGTCTTCGGTTACTCGGCGGATTCGTTCGTCACCACCGCACCCCCCTGTTGCCCGCAGACCGCCACTGTCGCCAATGCACCTGAATCTATATGCGTGAACACATCATCGACGGTTATATTGGCGTCGAACCCCTCAAGAAAGGGGCTGAATTTGACGAATATGTCTTACGTCACGATGAGCATTGCTTTTGGTAGCAATCCAGCCATCCTCTTTGCTGGGATCACGCTGGCACCCGGAGGCACGTTTTGGATGGATAGTAGTGATTTCACGACCGCTGCGGTGAACGCCATAGCCGATAGTGGGCTTTCGTACACCGATAATTGTTGCGGTAGTCCGCCCACTTTTTGTGCGCTGTTGAGCATTCAGGAATTCCAGTAAAAGACTATGTAATCCCTAATAAGAGAGCGTTTTGATGTCCCACACCATGGGAACAAACTGAACATGATAATTTACTTACTCAGGGCAAAAGGAAAGCCGTGGTCTGAAGCAAGACGAGCGGCTCAAAGGGAGAGACTCTAATTCCAGTTCAAAACCCATTTGGTCTATCGTTTTCGGGCAACATAACGCAGTGGGATAACACCCCACTCAGCCCTCCGAGCGCGTTTGGCACCTGCCCCGACGTAGGTTGCTGCTCCAGCGTTACAGCCGCAATCCCCGTCAATGCCTCGCTCTTCGTTGGATCGTGCACAGCCCTCACCGCAACACTGGCTGGAAGCCCGCCAGTTGAGGCATTAAACGTCAACGTGGTCAATCCGCTGACCGTCACCTTCACTGAGTCCTCGCTTCCCGTCACGCAAGCTACCTCGCCATGGGTTGTAAGCGGCACCGTCGCCATCAGCAACGCCTCGATATGTGTCACTCAATGCACATCGCCATGGGTCGTAAGCGGCACGATTGTCGCCGATCAGGGCGGAACTTGGACTGTAAACGCCATCCAAAGTGGGGCTTGGTCAGTAGGGGTAACGGGAACTGTTGCTGTCACTCAATCAGGCGCTTGGACTGTAGCCGCAACTCAATCTGGAACATGGACCGTACAGCAAGGTGGGGCTCCGTGGTCCGTAACTATTCCCACACCCACAGATTGGGGTACTGCACCGGCCACAAATGTGTTGGTTCCAGCCGTCAATGCCGAAATGTTTGTGGGTCAGAACGCCGTGTCTGGGGCATCGCCTGTTCCTGTCTCGGCTACAACTGCGGCAAACAACGCTGGCAATCCAATCTACGTCAACGTGGTCAATCCAACGAGCAGCACGGTCGCTGGAAACCTCACCAATAACAACGCAGCACCGAACGCCTTCAACCTCGGCGTATTGCCAGCAATCGCTGAGACTGCGTATGCAACCGTCACCTACACGACGGGCGATCAAGTCCTCCCCGTCACCGATCTTCATGGTGCCATGAACGTCGATTGGCAAGCACTAGCTGGTGCGGCACTCGGTGGTCCTACGATTTGGGCGACTGCCCCAACTGGTGAGGAAGTTCAAGGCGTCAACGCCTACTGCTTCCAAGGAACTTCGCCATGGGTCGTAAGCGGGACCGTAGCCGTATCTGGGACGGTCGCCGTCACGCAGTCGGGCGCTTGGACAGTCGGGATTTCGGCTGGTCAAACTATCGCTGTCACCAACGCGGGAACCTTCGCCGTACAAGCTGCTCAAAGTGGTACGTGGACCGTACAGCAGGGTGGGGCACCATGGTCATTCGTTGGAACACTCACCAACAACAATGCCGCTCCCAACACCACAAACGTCGGCGTCCTACCAGCCATCGCTGAGTCCGCGTACACAAACCTTACCTATACGACTGGCGACCAAGTTCTACCCGCAACCGACCTTCACGGTGCTCTGTTCAGCGATTTGGCGGCTGTTGCTGGAGTCGCATTAGGTGCCACAGCCGTCGTAGGTTATGGTTCCACGCCTGCCGCCGTAAATGTGCCTGCGGTCAACGCTTTCATCACTAACACTGTGCCTGTGACGATGGCTTCAACAACAATCACTGGCACTGTAGCCGTAACGCAATCGACTTCTCCTTGGGTAGTGAGCGGTACTGTAACCGCAACCATCGCAGCACCTACTGATTGGGGTACCGCTCCTGCAACGTCCGTTCTGGTTCCTGCGGTCAACGCGGAACTCTTCGTTGGTCAGAACGCTGTATCGGGTACGGCACCTGTGCCGATCTCCGCTACCACTGCGGCGAATGCTTTAGGCAACCCAATTTACGTTGACGTAACGAACTTCCCGACGACTTTTGGCATCACAGGCACGGTCGCTGTCACCCAGAGTACGTCCCCTTGGGTTGTGTCTCTCGCGTCTACAACTATCACGGGCACAGTGGCCGTTGACGGCGCATTGAGCAATAACAACGCGGCTCCAACTGCAACACTGTTGGGTGTCCTCCCCGCAATTGCCGAGACTGCGTACAACACTGTCACCTACACCACGGGCGACATGGTATTGCCCGTTACAGACTTGCACGGCGCTTTGAACCAAGACTTACAAGCTGTTGCTGGAGTTCAGCTTGGTGCAACGGCTGTAACTGCTTTCGGCACGGCACCCGCTGCCGTCAACGTTCCAGCAGTCAATGCTTCCTTGTTCTCTGGTACGACCGCCTTGACGAATACGGGTGGTGCGTTGAACGTCAACGTCACTGGATTCCCCGGCGGAAACCTATCGAACAACACCGCTGCGCCTGCCGCCAACAACCAAGGCAGCCTCGGCTACCTCGCCGCGACTGCATACACGACCAACACCTACACCACGGGCAACCAAGTTTTGGCTGTCACTGACCTGCACGGCGCTGTCAACACTGATTTGCAAGCTCTTGCTGGTACGGCTCTTGGTGGTCCGACAATTTGGGCAACCGCTCCAACGGGTGAAGAAGTCATTGGTGTCAATGCCTACTGTTTCCAAGGCACATCTCCTTGGGTCGTTTCACTTGCATCTACAGCCATCACTGGAACAGTGGCCGTCACCCAGAGCACGAGCCCATGGGTTGTTTCGCTAGCGTCTACCACGATCACGGGTACGGTTGCCGTGGACGGTGCGCTTACCAACAACAATGCGGCTCCCACGGCGACACTCCTTGGCGTCCTCCCTGCGATTGCTGAGACTGCATACAGCACCGTCACCTATGCAACTGGCGACATGGTATTGCCTGTCACCGATTTGCATGGTGCTCTTAACCAAGATTTACAAGCTGTGGCTGGTACGGCATTGGGCGCAACCGCTGTTGTCAATTACGGCGGCTCGCCTGCGGCGGTACCTGTCCCCGCTGTCAACGCTTTCATCACTAACTCCCCTGCGGTCACAGTCAGCGGCACGGTCGCTGTCACCCAATCCACGTCTCCATGGGTAGTCTCGCTCGCCTCTACAACCATCACTGGAACTGTAGCCGTCACTCAGTCTGGTACGTGGACCGTACAGCAAGGTGGGGCTCCGTGGTCGTTCCAAGGCAACCTCACAAATAACAACGCCGCTCCAAACGCTTTCAACGTAGGCGTATTACCCGCCGTCGCTGAAACCGCGTACAGCACCATCACCTACACAACTGGTGACCAAGTTCTGCCTGTTACAGATTTGCATGGTGCTTTGAATAGTGACGTGCAAGCATGGGCTGGCACTGCCCTCGGCGCACCCGCAAACTTCGGTACAACTCCGGGAGCAGTGATCGCTGGAAGCGTCAACTCTTCCCTGTTCATCGGCACGGTAGCTGCGGTCGCCGCATCCGCTGGCGTCCAGAAGGTCGGCATCTCAGGCGGCACTGGAGCTTCGGTGGATTCCGCCGCTGGTGGTGCAACTGCTCCAACGAATGCTCTCCTCACATCCGCAGAGTACAACACCACGCCACTTGTTCTTACAGCAGGGCAGGCCGGGGCGTTACAGTCTGACACCACGGGCGCACTCTATGTCAACATCGAAGGTCGTAAGCAAACCTATTCTTGCTTCGCCACTTTCACCCCTGTCGCTGGCGACATCGCCGTGCTTCCGGGTTCAGCCTCGAAGACCATCCGTATCACCCGCGTGGAAGTCTCCATGAGCACCAGTGGCACGGCTGGCGTGGAAGCGGTTACGTTGGTCAAGCGTTCAGCGGCGGACACGGGTGGAACTTCCGCAGCGATGACCGCAGTACCTCACGACAGCGCCTATGCCGCCGCCTCAGCCGCCCCGCTCCGTTACACGGCTGCTCCGACCTTGGGCACCGCCGTTGGCACAATTCGCGGTATCCAGTTCTTCGACGATTCCAACGCGACGACGGGTGCCAACACATGGCTTTGGGACTTCGGTACTCGCGGTGGGGCTGCTTGCATCGTCCTGCGTGGTGTAGCTCAGCAGCTTTGCATCAACCTTGGAGCCGTCATCGCAACCCAGACTGTTACCGTAAGTTACGAGTGGGAAGAGGATAACAGCTAATGGCGATGAATCACGTACAGGGCGGGGGCAACTTCAACGTAGCTCCTGCGACGGTCACAACCATGTCCGTCACGCTGGGCAGTGCCATCACCGCTGGCAACCTTGTCCTCGTCGCGATTCAGATGGCGTTAGCTGTGACTGCATTGACCGTAACAGACGGTAGCAGCTTCAGTTACGTCCTCACACCCCATTCCCCCACGGTTCTCACGGGCTTCACGGCGAGTACCTATTTGCTCTACAACCTCAATGCAGCCTCAACGTCGGGTTCGACCGTAACGGCGTCTTGGACGACGGGTTCGAACTTGGTCATGTACGTTGATGAGTTTCACGCCGATGGTGCGTGGCAATTTGACCAAGACGCCGCACAGCAGCTTGCCAGCCCGGGCAGCACAACCGTTAACGGGCCAACCATCACGCCCAACTTCGCCAATTCCCTTGTCTATATGGCGGCAGGTTCAGGCGGAACCATCACCGCTCCAACCGCAGGCGGCACATTGGGAGGTTGGACGGGCGCTCCGGGCGGCATCCAAAACGGCGACATGAGCGAATATCAGTTGAACGTCAACGGTGCAGTCAGTGCCGACTTTACCCAAAACCAGTCCTCTTGGCACTGCATGGGAATGGCGTTTTACGCCCCAACAGCAGGCAACGCTGGTTCTGGCTGGTGGCAAATGCCGCCATTCATGCAGGGGTAAAACACTTAAGCGTTCGCGGCTTTACGTTTTTCTTCGCCGGGAAAGAGCATCGTCGAAGGTTTGACGAGTCCGCGTTGATACGCGATCACCAAACGGAATTCTTCAAGAGAAAGACAACCCTTCAATTGATTGCAAGGACGGCAGGCGTCAACGATGTTACCGTTACCACCCGAACCGTTGCGGCTCTTGGGCTGTTTATGGTCACGGGTCTTCTTCTTCCTACTTAACTCGCGACCGCAGTAAAAGCAGCAGAAGGTCCTGAGCATAAACTTAGCTGGGGTTACTCCGTGAAATTTCTTCGAGATTGGCAAGGACAAGCGCGGCAGAAGTGAAGACCTCCCAAATGTGGCACGGGTCACCCTCTATTTCAAAATCGGTCGGAGAGAGTAATTCAGGGTTGGTTTCTGTGATACGGATTCGGACATGATCTCGCCCAACGGCTTCAATGATGACTTCGCACTTTTGGTGGATTTCCAGTACAAGCCTCTGAGACAAGATCGTCCTCCCGACCCACACCTACTAGAGGGACGGGAAGACGAGAAAGGGTTACAGACGGGTTACGTAGTCGTTAAAGCCTTCATTCGGGTCGAGTTCGTGCAGCGTAGGCCACTTCAGGTTGCCTGCCGCTAAATGCTGCTGTACCCGAGCGTCTTGGTCATTGATGTGACCTTCTTCTTTTATGCAAAGAGCACCCGTCTTTGGGTGCGGCGATCCGCAAATAACACTCATGCTAGCCCCCCATTCTCTCATAGTTAAACCCCGTGTCCATGACTCTCTTCCGCTGTCGGAGTCGGATACTTCTCGCGAAATCTCTGCATCCGCTCTTCGCGCTCGATCCAAAGCCGCTGGAACTCTTCCTCGGTGACCTCGGGCCTTACGCACTTCCAAGTCCCATGATGGTAAATGACATCCTCACCCTTGACCGCCACAAAACACTTCTTGCAGGGACCGTAAGCGGCAGGCACCAGTGACATGAATCCCGATTCAACTGCACACGTCATGGAGCAAAATGCGTGCGAGCCGTCCCAATCATCGGGGACTTCGACGAACCGTTGACCCCGGGGCTCGTCGGGCCGTTCATGGTGTATGCGGCGGGACCAGCAGTCGGGGTTAAAGCACGGAACTTTCCTCATACCTTTTTAATACCACGTTTCGGGACTGACCCGATGAATTTCTTGTATTTCTTGAGAAAACGATCCCGCTTGTCTATCAAGATTTCGAGGTCTTCGCCCTTCTTAATCCAGACATGTAGTGCCGTCTTGATCCTCATGTTCATCGCTTTGAGTTTGGCTCGTGCTTGCTTTTTAGTTCCCATGAATCCCTCTGTACCCAAAGTGGGTACAACTGTACCCAAAATGAGTACGGTTAAGAACAGCTAGGCTCAGCCTGCATTGACGAACCCAATGACGACCGACGTTTTCTTCAACGAATCTGGAATAATCGGTGTGCGGTGCAGGAACACAGGATCGGGTGTCAGGGCTCCCTTGGGAACAACCACCCTCTTGATAGTGATACGCGGGCGGACAGTCGTCTGGTTGTGGACTTGGACTTCGATGGGCTGTAAAACCACGGGGGCGGGCAGTATCGTGATCTGCTGGGGCTTACGAGCGGCCAACATAAGAGCACTGGCTACGACAGCAACGGCAAAGATCACTGTTGGGAGCAGACCGAGGCTGATGTTGAAACTGATGCTGTTTTCTGGTGAGTCGTAGTTCATGAGGTCCTTCCTTGAGCTTACATGATTCCATGGCGACTGTTAACCCCCGCCGAGAGGCATTGGAATCCTCCTTGCAGAGGCGTTGCGTGCTTTTTTGGCGGCTTAATATCTTCTGGGCGAATGTATATCCACGCTGGGAGAATCACGCCCTCAGGCGAAAGGTAGGCTCCACCAGCGTATTCTTTCCAAAAATTATCTGAGGATTGCATAGGCCATGCCAAGATGTTCATCGCGCTTCTTCTTGTCCTTCCACGTCACACGGCAGTGGGCAGGATTGCAGTAGTAACGCCCTTGGTGCCTGAAATAGTAGCGGTTGTCAACGCAGCCCGTGCGCTTGTAATACTGGATTGGGCTCTCGTTCTTCCGACGCGGCGGACGGTAGACGGTGTACAACGAACTGTTGCCGTTAACGACGACAATGCTTTCTCCCGCCTTTAATTCGGACGCCTTGACACGTCGGTCGTCGCCCAAGCGGTAGGTTCCGTCTCCGTCTTTGTAGTTCATACCCCATCCTGTAGCGCAATGATCTTGATATCGTCCAGCACAATCTTGCGTGCCACTTCGCGGGTGACGCCGCGTTTCTCCATCACTGCCGTGACCCAATTCTTAAGGGCCTTGCCGACGACGTTCTCCCATCGGTCTTTCTTGCGCTCTTCCTTCGGTCTTGGTGGGCAAATAGGCATTATCTTGGCTCGATTCTCATTGGCGGAACGATAGGCATCAACTTATCGAACTGTGCCCGCACGCCCAAATGATCTGCGAGCCCGATCACCATCATGCTCACTTCCCAATCCATCTTGCCCTGACTCTTGAAATCCTTCAACAGGAGAAGCGCCAACGCGAGTTCTTCCTTGCCAGCTTCGGATAACTCTTTCATTTGCAATTTACCGCCATTGAATCTCGCTGCCTATAGTCGGGCCTGCAATCGCGCCCCGACTTGGCTGTCCACAAAGCATACAACAAACAACCTGCTAATGCGAACACAAGAATCGAATACCATTTCACTGCGGCAGTTCCTCCTCAGGTATCGTATCGACCGTCACGGGCGACTCAATCAATTGTACACCAATTGAACCATTTGGGTAATCCCCGCTGACAACGATGTGGAAGCACGGCTGCTTGAGTTCCTCTTCGGCGATCACCAGTCCCAATGCATGGTAGTAAAGTAGCCGCCATTCCAACCAACGAATCTGGCTGCCGGTCAACGGACGGCGAGCGATGTCCACGGCAATCCCCGCAATGTGAACCGATTCGAGTTCTCCATGCGCGGGGGCAGCGTTCTTGTTCCACCGCAATAGGCTCCGCTGGACTTTCACCGTGCGGACAGCCGAGTCTATAAGAAGGGGCTGGTGGTATTCTCGGTAGAAAGCGTCACTCAGGTCGGTCAGAAACGCGGCGACCCACGGGCGGCAATACCGCCGCTTCGGGTCCAGCCGCCTGTCAACCGCCAAGCTGACGCTCAGGGGCAGGGGCACCAACTCTTCTCGCTCGATGGCCGCATCCATCGCCTTGTTGTCGGCGTATCGTTCGAGTCCCAGACGGTTCGCCTCGGCGTTCTGAAGCACTAAGGATTCATGGGTGGGTGGGAACGCTCGATAAAGAAGGAGTTTTGGTTTACGCTTGTGCCGCCAGCCAACTTGGACGGGTGGGCGGCGGACGACGACCCGCACGGCACCAGCGAATGGCACCAGCGACAGTACTGCGAACAGCATCAGGCCGCGTCTCATGAACCCTATTATATACCAGACAATCAGTTCCCGACAAACTCAAACATACGTGTATCTATAATGTGTTGAAAACAAAACAAATATAGGTAAAAAATTCCTATCGTTTCCGCCTCCCTTTTGGGTATAATAGGCACATGGAAGACAACCTTAACGCCGAGAACATTGAAACCCGAATCGCTGACGCTCAAGAGCGGTATGCGCCAAAGGCTTTCACCGACGCCCAAGTCATCCTGCAATACATCTTCGGCGGCAAGAGCACGTTCACTCTTCAAAGTGTGGCATCGGGTGAGCGTTTCACCTACAAGATTTCGGAATCCGCAAAGCGGGCGGGCGACAACCGTCCTCCAGTCTTCTTCGTCTCGGTCCTCACTGGACCCGACAACAGCGACAATTTCAGTTTCGTCGGCACCATCTTCGAGCGCAAGACCTTCAAGTTCAGCCCCAAGGCGGGGTACCGCGTGGACAGCCCCTCAGTGAAGGCGTTCTCATGGGCGTTTTCGAACTTCGTCGGCAACATCGTACCTGACAAACTCGAATTCTGGCCCTCGTCACACTGCGCTCGGTGCGGTCGCAAGCTGACAGTTCCGACCTCGGTGCACAACGGCTTCGGCCCCGAGTGCATCACCAAGGTCGGTGCGGCGGCAGGACAGGCCCCTATCGTCGGCTCACAGCAACCGATTCCCGCTGACCTAAGCAACTACACCGCGATGGATAACATGGTACAGGCGTCTGGTCGTGCAGTTCGTTGTCCGATCTCCATGCACGGTGGAGCACATGAGGTTGGTAGCAACGAGCCGAGCGATACCGATGTAAATCGTATGATCAACGCTCTCCGCAACTTCGCCCCCGAGAACTTCTCGATGGACGGCGAAATGGAAGAGTCGCAGGCTCGCAAGTTTTGGTTTCGCCGCTACAAAAAGCAACCACTAACTCCCGCCGAACTCGCGGAGATGGAAGCTCGTTAATCGATCACAAAATTCAGTACAGGAGATTACTATGACATACAATGGAATGGAATTCGCTAGCAGTGGTAGTGTTACCCCCGAAGACAGGATGCCGTTTGCGGCGGGCGGGACGCTTCAACTCGCACCGCATATCTCCGACAGGGTAAAGATGGCGTTGAACAACCTGCCCTACTTCAAGGGCGTGGAAATGAGCGAGTTGATGATGGAAGCTGAGGCGAAGATGGGCGGCAAACGCAAGGTTAGCGACCGCTTCACGGCGATGCTGGTGATTGCTGGAACTCGTTATCTCGACCACCCCGAGTTGCAGATTCCGCGCAGGGCCGTGCAAGACCTCGGGATGTCACAGTACGCGAAGTAACTGGAAAGAACCATGATTCCTCCTGTTAAGAACGATCTGATGTGGTGGGTCGGAACGTTGGCGATGGCGGCGTGTCTCGTATCTCGCCTGATTAACCTACAGGCGGGCACGCAGGGAATGTGGCTAGTGATGGCGATAGTGGCCTACGAAAGGGCGTGGTGAGATGCGATTCATCGATGAAGTTTGCAACCTATTCGACGTAGAAATCCTGTGCGACATCGAGCCCATTGCCGACAGGATCAATTGGGACGTTCGCTACAGACCCACGGTCGCCCTCGGTTCCCGCACCGATGAAGTCAGCTTCGTCATGACGCCATGGTTCACGAGCCTCGAAGAACTCAACGCCTTCTTGCAGTGGCATATCGGGCTCCTGCGGAAACTGGATGGAGCCGACACACCTGCTCCCTGTATGATCGACTGGAGCATCCCCTACTAAATATCGTCTTCCCACCAAGCCATGACGGTCTCGCTGCCTGCGGGAACCTCGGTGTAACCGGCGTCCACCACGATGTAGTATTTCGAGGGATTGCGAGCGGCCTTAGCCTCATCGAACTTCTTGTCGCTGGCGTCCAGTACGATGCACTTGTGGTGCTCTTGCGGGTCTTTCTTGTACAGACCGATGGCGGCATGGGCGCACTGCCCACCTATTTTGTTCGCACTCATCTTGAGGTTCTTACGAATCAGCAGCTTCAACTTTTTCATCGCCCGTCCTGATTCGACGTTGTTTCGGGGCACACTTTGTGTTGCGTGATACCCCACTTGGCGGCTATCGGCAGATGGCATTTGGTGCAGTACACGGATGGCTCAGGTGCGTACCTTCTCTTGATGTCCGCTTCTACGGAGTCGTAGTCTTCGTCTTCGTGTCGGCGTTGTCCTAATCTATCGACCCACATTATTTGTCGCTCCAGTCGCTCCAATTACCCGGGCAAGAGCATGGGTTATCGGGGCATTCAATGCAGCCACTTGATGTCGGCTGCGTGGTTGGTGTAGTGGTGGATGGTGTGACACTGCAACTGACTTCCGCCTGCGGTGTTTGGAACTCCCAAGCATTCTGCGGCAGCACTGTGGCGAGCGCGTGACGTGCCTTGTCGTAAACAACGTTCAGGCTCGTTTCGTGGTGATCTACCTTCCAGAGTGTGCGGTTATTGGATGTGCGGGATACGAAGTCGGCTTCCCCTGTCTGGATTTTCTGAACGATCTCGCGGCGAGCTTCTTTGTTCAGCACAATGCTGTACCGCTCTTCGGCGGCTGCTTTAGCGTGGGCTTCGAGGATTTTCTTGGTCTTCTTCATGGGGTCCCTACCTAAAGATACCAGAAAACCCCAAGTTTAGCCAAGATGGTCGTTCAGGAGGGTGACACCGAAATAATCACAGTTCTGCCGAAGAAAATCAATGCATTCATGGATGGCAGCTTCACGGATTTGTTCGGGTGTGGCGTCCTTCGGGACAGGACGCAGGTCGATGGGTTTGTCGTAGAGATCGACGGGGTACTCTTCGTTGAAATGACAAGTGCTCTCTGGAAGATCGTCCGCCATTACAGCTTCTCGACTTCAGCCTTTACGTCAGCAACAACTTCCTTTGCGTCGGCTTCGATAGCGGGCACGACTGCCTTGGCATCGGCGACAAGCTTCGCGGCTTCGGCTTTCGCATCGGCTTTGATCCCATCGGCCACAACTGCGGCGTCGGCGATGGTGGCGTCAATCCAAACCTGAGCTTCCGTCTTCGCGTCGGCGACGAGCTTCTTGACCTGCGCTTTGGTATCGTCAACGATCTTCTGAGCCTCAGCTTCGGCGTCAGCGATGATCTTTTTGGCTTCGGCCTTAGCATCGGCTACGTCGGTCTTTGCCTTCGGAAGAACCTTTTCGATCTCAGCTTCAACCTTCGCTTCGCCATTCAGAAAAGCGGCATAAGCCTTAGCCAATGCCTCGCCGAAAACATGATTGTGGAACTGAACTTCAGTGACGTTGCCTTCCAGCGTGTGCTGGACGCGGACGGAGTATGTGCCGTCAGGGTTCTTCACGACAACTGCGGGGACTGCCTGTGGAACGATTGATGTTGCCATGGTGCTCCTTAATTAACGACTACGCCGTTGGATGGGCGAGTCTCAAGTGCGAGATTGTAATTCGTGACGACGAAGGCTGGTCTCTTTGTCTTGTGTGCGAGTGCGATTGCACGCTTGACTTTCTTTTTCAACATCTTCACTTCCGAAGTTGGGATGCCGGGGGCGTTGATTGAAAGGAACTCAATTTTTCGATCCCAACACATATTCACCGTAGCGACATCGTAGTTCGTGACGACGGTATATCTCGAATCGTTGAGTGCTTCCGCGTAATGACATTCCAAGGCCGTGACTTCCGAGGTTGGGATGTCGGGGGCGATAACGAAGATGAGGTTGACGTAGTTCGAAGAATGCTTTACGTCCTTGTCTTTGCGGATTGATTTCTTGTTGGTTTGCATGGTGTCCTTATGCCTGACTTGGATCGTCTTCGAGGTCTGGCAGAAGGGCATCTTCTGTGAGACGTGTTACACGTGGGTCTTCTGCAACACCGTCCATATCGAGGATGTCCATACCCGGAGTTTCGAGTTCGATTTCACCTACTTGAACTGTGTTAGGCCGACGTGGACCTGCGGGATTCGTAACAGTAACCCCCGTGACAGGCGTCCTGCCCGTTACAGCCGCACGGCGACCGACATTATGGTCACGGTTGATGGTGCGAACTTGCGTTGGGTCACGACGTGGACCGTTCTGCGGAGCTTGGGCTCCACCACCATTGCCCCCTGCGGCAGCGATTTGTACACGAGGTCGCGGACGGCTGATGGGTATACTGGTGACGGTTTCACCAGACGAGCCGTCAAGGGTCGTCGTAGTGGCGACGGGGATGGGGTGCAAATGAACGGGCACAGCCGATTGTGTCTCGGCTTCACGGTTCACGTCCTCAACCATAATCATCGTCATCATGTCGGCGAGGTCTTTGTTCGCCTTGTGTTTCTTGCAAGGCGAGTAGACGGCTTCGGCGATGGCGTCTTTGTATTGCGGGTCAGAAAACTCTCTTACTGCTCGACAGCCGCATTCACGCTCCACGCTTAGCCGATGTACGTTTGTTTTTTCGACCTTCATAAGTGTCCCTACTCTTACAGTTCCGTAGCGATGTCCACCGAGGATTGATCCATCAGAGTGAGTGCGAAATTCAGTGTTTTTCTGGCAATTTCACGCTTTCTATCGCCAGTCAAAGCCGTCGCAAATTCGTTTTGAAACCGAAGCTCCAACATCGGGGCGTTCTCGTCCTCGGCATCGCCAAGGTAGTAGAGCCGTTCCCCGATGGTTGGACAGAATTCCAGCTTCATTACTGTGTGACTTTCGCGCTCTTCTTCGCCTTCTTGACCACTGGCTTGGTCACTTCCGTGGCCGCGCCGTTGGTCGGCGTTGCTGGAGCCTCTGCCGCAGGTGTTGCCGCTGGAGCTTGGGCATCGGTGCCGACCGCAGCTACCACGGGGGGTTCGGGCTTCTTCAAATCGATGGGGAAATTGATGATCTGGCGGAAATATTGCTGGTTCTCGCCCTTCTCATCCTTCTGCTCGAAAAGCACCCCAAGAGACGATACCCCGGGCTGAAGCTGCCGCAGGTTAAGCTTGTCGGGCGTTGTGACGAAGGGAATGGTTTCAGTTGCTACAACTTTCCCATCGGCGTCGGTTTGGTCGAATAGAAATACGATTTTCATGGTTGTTGCTCTCCTCATTACCTAATACCAGATTTTACGAAAAACTAGGGATTATTTTTACAGTTTCAAGGCGTGTTCCGCGATGAACCCGAGTATGAAGCCCGCCGTGAACCAACGACGCTTCGATTTGCGAGCTTCATCCTTCACGACCTTGATTTGATCCACGCACTGAGCCTGATGATCTGTGTCTAGTTTGAACGCTCCCACAAGCGAAGCATTCAATCCACCCACTTCCGTGTTGAGGTCGAAGATGCTCTTGTTCTGGGAAACGATCAACTGATCGTCATTCGTCTTTAAAGTCGTCTCGTTGGCAAGCTGCTGTGTTAGAACTGGAACTTTCTCCAACTGTTGAACCGTGGCGAGAGCGTTTGACGGCGTGACGGCGACGTTGTTGCCAGACCCGATAGCACCAGTGAAGTTTGTGCCGGGAGCTAGTTGCGCCCAACGGTTGACGAGATCAGGAACAGGAAGCGAAGCATCCGTGTGCTGTTGCTTCGTCAGGGCGGTAGCCAAAGCAGTGTTCGCCGCCACAAGCTGCTGGTTCTGTGCGGCTATCTTGTCGGAAAGCGCCTGAAGTGCCGCTTTGTCTTGAGCGGCTTGAACCGCATCCTTCTGGGCCTGTACCGCCAGAGCCGCGTTCTGCTGTACCTGCGCGGCGACAACGAGCTTCTGTTGCTGTAGGGCGGCGTTATCGTGGTCGAGGCGAATCTGTGCGTACTTCCCGTAGCCCCACCATAGGACAACGGCGGCGATCAAGACGATGAGAAGCTTCTCGTGGTCAAGCAAAAACGTGCGAATCTTTCCGATTTCCCCGCCTGTGGTTGGTGATATTGCTGTTGCCATGGGTTTTACCTCTCAATACTAGTTTTTCAAAGCAGTTTTACTTCGTTGCCCGCTCCTTAAACCGAACGCAGGTGCATGGGCCTGAGTAGTTCTTGGCAACCCATGAATGAATCTTGTGGTTGCTGGTCCCACCGCACCGACCCCAGCTACCCTTCGAGGTGACCTTATGCTCTGATCGTGTGTGGTAGCAGGTGTTGCACGTATCGGTGCCCAACTTCTTACGCTTCTTCGGGCCTCGGGTTTTCTTTTCGACGACCTTGACCTCAGTCGCGGCGACCTCTTTAATGTCCTTGCCTTTGCGGGCCTCTTTTGAACGCCCGTCTTTGCAGACTTCTTGGGTTAATACTGGGATTTTGCACTCAGTATCCAATTTAGCGATTTGATTGGCAGAAAACTTGAATTCCTTGCCGTGCTTGTGGATCACGTCGCGATAGGTGTTAAGCTCGGGGTCCTGCTTCTTGAAGTAGTCCTTCATCAACCGATCTTTGATGATGCAGTAGATGATGAACAGGTTCTTCGGGGCCTTGATCTCCCCTGATTTGAGGTTCTGCATCACAACCTTGGCGATCTCCAGCGGATTGTGCTTACCCTCGATCAGCACGAGCTTTTTGACGAGGGCGGTCACCGTGCGTTGGCGCGAGTGACGCTTCGGCTCTTTAGCCTGCTCTTCCAATACCTCGACCGTGGGCATGGTCTCGTCCAGATGCAAATCCTCTGCGATCAACGCCGACGCGATCTCCTCACCCAGTTCATCGAAAAGGGCATCCACCATCGGGCCATAGTAATAGACCTTGCGGTTCTCGGGGACGTTAGGCTGATTCAAGAGGTTGCGGATCGGGGTTTCTTGCAGAATGTACTTGGTGCGGAGGGTGATACGGACCATCGCTGAACCATCGCCGATGACCTCCACAACGCCACAGAAATCGCGGCACTCGCCATTCAGGATGCGGACAAAGCTACCGACCTCGATCCCTATCGCTCGCTGCCGATGCTCTTCTTCGGCTAGGGAGATGAGGCTTTGAACGTAGGAGTCGTCTACAAAGATGGCTTTGGATGGACGGTTGCAATCGCCCTCGGTCACCAGACCGCAAATGCCCGTGATCTGTTTGAGACGTAACAGGGCGGGGAAGCTGGTGCTGCGAACGAACACGTACTGCACTGTGCCGAGTTCGAAGACATCGAGGTCACGTCTTTGGACGGGGATGAAGACTTCGAGGGGCTCCTCACGGAATATGCCCCCGACTTCTCTTCCCAGTCGCTTCATGGTCGGCTCCACGGTCTTGTCGCTTCGCAACTCAGCCATGTACCACCGCACACCCTTTAATTTGTTGGTATCGCCGTATTCAAGTACCATGACAGGTAATACTGAGGTTTTGAGTTGATTTTCGATAAAAATTGAGATATATTGAGTTGATGGATCGAAAAGAGTGGGGCAAAGAGAATAGCGGCGTCAAGCCCCGCACATGTCCTGTCGGTCACGCTTTCTTGGGCGGGCCTGCCAAGAAATGCCCTGAATGCAAGAAAACCCCCCTCCAAGCTGCGGAGGGGGTAATCGAACTGTCTGGGTTTAGGATACGGATAATCTTGGAGCCGATTAGGTCGTAGCGGGCTGTATTAACCGTTGTTCACGGTCATACCTGCGTGCTGTTTGGTCTTCTCATCCCAACCCACAGGATAGAAAACATCCTCTATGAGGACGGCGGTATCGATCTCGCCTGCTTCCCCGACCACAAAAGCTTGAACACGAGACGGCTTGGGCGGTTTTACGGGTTTTAGGTTCCGAGTGATCTTCAAAACGCCCGCACGAGCTACCAAAAATCCCACGTTTTCTACAAATTTCAGACCCACGGGCTCGTTCCATTCGTTGGGCGGGTAGGGGGCATTTTTGACTCGGAATTGAGAGGTGTTGTCTATGATGTGGGCCGTAGAGTAGTCGAGGTCTTCCGACTTACCGAAGATGTAGAAAGAACGATCCCAGTCCGATCCCGAGTGCGAAATCAATTGCATCCCCGTTTGTTCCACGGCCACGCGAGTCGCCTCTACGTCCGTGCTATGCATAAAAATCGCTGCGGGCTCGATGCCCATCATTGGCATAGCTGCGGTCGCTCTCTTCAAATAGTCGCAAGTCAACTCCCCCTCCAGAACCATCTTGGGGTAGTATTCGCTGTAAGCTGAGGCTGTCTTGAGAAGCGAGTAGAAGTATTCCAACTCCGCGAGGTTCATGGCATCCACAGATTCTTGGAAAACTTTTTGAAGCTCGTCTACCCTGCGTTGGCGAAACCATTTTGCCGGGACGATTGGATGGCAGCCGATGTCGAAAGCGGGGATAGTCACCCTTTTCTTCTTGGTGTCTCCCTTGTTCCAGTTGAACCCAATGGTATTTTTGGTAAAGACATCCCCGACTCGTCCAAATATGGGGTAACGGTCGTTTAGCTGAGTGTGCTCCACGAGTCGCCGTAAAACTCCCGCTTCGCGGGTAGCTAAAAACCATTCGTGGATTGCTTGGTGGGTGACGGCATACTGGCCGAAATCAGAGTTGTCGCAAAGAGAGAAGAGAACCTCCTCCGAAAGGAGGGGTTTGGTGCCTTGAATGTGGGTGTACATGTTGCTCCTGAGGTCCCGTCTTACTTTTGGTGACCTGATGTCTAATACTGGGTTATTGAGGAAACTTAGGCCGCATCTTTTGCGCCAGTTTCTCTAAAGCCGAGTCGAGTGCCTCGGATTCAAAGATGCCATGTTCTCGCAGGCGGGAAAGGCAGATGTCTCTGACCGTCTCTATCAACTGAGGCGTGATTTTGTCCCCAACAAACCCATTCAGGGAGTCGATGATCTCGCACGAAAGCGCCATTACCTCGTCATCGTCACATTGGCTCATCTTCATACCCCTCAGCATCGCCAGATGGCACGAAGACATGCCGCTCGGCGGCTACGGGTTCATTCTCTTCGACAATGATGCCCTTGGCAGCCACTTCCACCATGTCTTTCACGGGACCGTCCAGCATCACATCCTCAGGTTCGTCGCTCAGGAACGCCGCGATCTCTTCGGGCGCTGCCACTTGAGGCGTGATGGCATCGGGCATCTCTGACGGCTTAGTCGGAGGGATGTCTTCCGCTGCCACGCCCTCAGGCGGTGCGACACGCAAAAGCTCCTTGATTGTGCCCGCCGTGCTTCCCAATGCCCCGCCCTGCGCTTTCTGAGCCCGCTGGCGGGCTTTCCTCTCGGCTGGGGAGCCGTGGAGCTTCAGAAGCTCAAACGCTACCAGAGGCATGATATTGGATGGTAGGTTGGGCGTTGTAGCCCATTTGATGAACAGGGCGGTGACATCCCCCGTTTCAGGCAGTCCCACGTAGATTGGCAGGATGCCGGGGTCGGATTCGGCGAATACCGCCCTGCCGTAGATACTGAACATCATCTCAATCACTTTGGCTGGACGGGCCTTCCTACCGACCTCATCCGCCAGTTGAATCGCCGTCGCTTGGTTTTTCGCCGCGATAGCCAGCATGAGCTTGATGCATACGTCTTCGAGGCTCGTATCGAGGATGAGCTTGACATGTTCAATACTCACCAACCCGAGAGCGGCTGCGGAGCCGAGAACGTTGATCGCATCCCTGATGATACCTTTGGATTGACGGGCAATCAACCGCAAGGCGTCCAATTCGTAGGTGATGTTGTTACGGTTGGCGACATTTGCCAGCAAACCAACGATGGTATCGTGGTGAACTAATTCGAAAGGAATCTGGGTACAGCGGCTCCTGATGGTGCCCGCGATGGTATCCACCTTGTTGCTCACAAAGATGATGCTCGTGCGAAAGTTTCCTTGTTCCAATGGCTTGAGGAATACATCCCAAGCCTCGGAGCTAAGGCGGTGGGCCTCATCAATCACTATGACCCGACGTTTACTGAAATTTGGAGTTTGGGTGCCCCAAAGTTCCATAATTTCGCGAGCTTTGTCCACTCCCGAATACAGGGCGGCGTCGATTTCCTTAAAGTCGGAGTGACTATCAATTCCAGTTTCCGCTATCCTGAGACAGGAGTCACACTTACCACAACCGAGGGGATCATCGCCATTGCACATGAGGGCACGAGCCAACAGGTAGGATGTTGTAGTCTTACCAACGCCAATGAAACCATGGAAGAGGAATCCTCGGAGCATCAAGTGCTTGTTGTTCAGGATGGCTTGGAGAACCCGGATCGAACGTGGCTGTCCTACCACTTCATTCCAAAAATTAGGCCGTTGGGCGATGAGGTTCATACTCTATGATACTAGCTGCCGAGCAAATAGTGTTTAGTGATGTAGATGCTTAGGGTTGTGCCGAGCACGGCCCCAGCCACACAGCCGAAGCCCGCAGTCCACGACCTACCCCGAGGGTCATCCGCCATGATCTTAATGATTGCGAAGTTTTGCGTAATGAGTAGGGTGGTGCCAATAGCAGCCCAAAGGTAGTTCGCCTGCGCTACTGCCCGCCCAGATACGACACAAACAAAAAATGCGGATAGCTCCACGCTGAACATCATGAAGAATACCCCGATCCCCGTCTTTGGCAGCTTCATTAGCTTCCCCAGAGTGTCTTGGTTAAACCACGGCTCTTCTTTGGGTTGAACCAAGTGGTGAACGGTACAGAATTCCTCAACTGTCGGATGGGGGCACTGTGGGCAAATTTCGAACGGGTTCATTAGTCACACCATGCTTCCGACATCTTGTCGTAAGCCTTCTCGTACCGTTCCCAGCAGGTGGTGCAGCCGAAGCCGCCGTTGCAGGTGGGCTCGTTCATGTTCGACTTCCCATTGTGCGGGCCGGGTTCAACGGGGCGATACTGCTGACCTTCCGTACACTCTAGGCGGGTGATGAAATCGCATTCGTCAAAGAACCGCAATTCATTGCGACAGTTCTTCAGTCGCTCAGGGGTGTACGTGTCCTCCTTTTGCTCACCGTTGTAGCTGGTGGAACGCATCCACTTCGGCCATTCCGCTACATCCAGCGTGCATCGGATGCCCGTTCGCCAGAAGCTACGATTCTTCGGGCTGTCAATGTGCATACCCAGCCCCTTACCCTTACGGTTCACCTCGTAGTAGTCATCGATGATCCTTTTGAGGACCTCGGGGCTTCGAGCCTTGAACTTGACCTGCTTGCCGCCCTTGTAGCCGACGTACTCAAATGCTTGTCGGATCGTTTCCGCCTTGCAGACGGTTGAGAAAAGGAGTTTGTCCTGAGTGAAGGGACCGACGTGAAGCATGTGCCCGCCTGTCGCCTTGATCGGCCATTGTTCCTTGCACCAAACGCACTGAGTGGTACACGCCTGAAACAGTTCTTGATCTTTCATGCGATCCCCAACTGAACCAATGTCTTGACCCTCCATCGACAGAAAATTGACTCAGGCACGTTTCCTCAATTCCGCCGCCCGAGCGGGGTTAACGGGTTCTCCGTAACGTGCGGTGTTAATCGCATCCACAATTTCTATGGCTGCATCTTCTGTGTCGGCTTCAGCAAAACGCACGTCGTCCCCATCGAATATCCAGTACCCCTTGCAGAACCAACCGTCGTCAACATGCTTGTAGGTCAACATCAGTCGCACTCCTCATGATGCACGGAAACCGCGTCACGCTGTTTTTCAGCTTTCGCACTCAATCTTTCAGCTTGCCTAGCAAGGGCGCGAGCCTGTTCCAATCCCGCGATAAACCCCTCTTGAAACTCAAAAGCAGGGTCGTGTCGATGAGCTTCGCACCATTTGATTTCTCTTGTGATAAGGTCGGTAATCGGCGTTTTCATGCGTTCCCCTGAAATTGGAATTGACCGATTTTCTCAAAGGCCATCTTCACAATGTTAGCAACCGTCTCGTCGTGCTTTTGAACGGCTGAGATTCGGGCAGGCGATCTTCACCAGCTTGCTCGTTCGATCTACGAGTTGGTCTTCAAGAGTCAATTAGGCGCTCCTTGGTTCGGTGGATTCTGTGCCATCTGTTGCACTTGTTGGGCAGCTTTCGCCCTCAGCACGTAGCTGTACTTCAAAAAAGCTTCGATGGTCATCTCACTCATCTCATGTTGGTAAAAGCCGAGATCGCGGGGGTCTACCCAACGGACTTCGCTTAGTTCATCTTCCTCGGTAAAGGTCGAGCGCAACACGCCGCCGACTGCCTGTCCGCTCACGTAGACCACAATGCGGTGCTCAATGGGCGGGTTAACTCTTTCGGAAACAAAGAGCATCTCCTGACTATCGACCTGAATGCCCGTCTCCTCAAGAGTCTCGCGGGTAGAGGCTTCTTGAATGGTCTCAAACGGCTCGATCTTACCGCCCGGTATGATCCACTGGCCCTTGGTTTGTTCTTTGGTGGAGCGGCCCAGCAGGACATTATGTCCCACGTTCACTACGATGGTCGCCACTCCGACACGGGGTAAATTTTCAGACATGTTGTTCTTCCTTTCATTTCGCCTCGTCGTGAGCCTTCAGTGCCTTTCGGAACATCTTCGCCATCCACAGGCACTCTTCTTTTGTCGCCGTGTAATCCAGCCGAAAGGATTGAACTCCCTGACTAATCTCTACGGCGAACAGCTTTGGGTCATGGTACGACGGGACGACTTGAGTTTTCATAATCGTTATGCCTTGGGTGCGCCTTCGGACATCTTCTGCACAACTTCCAGCAGCCCAGCGTACTCTTCGGCTTCCATAACTTCATCAAGAAGCATCGCATGAACACCCTGCTTAACGATCATGTCCTTTAGCTGTTGCTCTGCCTGCTCGTCTAGTCCGGCGTTAACAAAGTCGTAGAACGCATCACGCATCGCTTCAAGGTCCTTCGCCGACCGCTCAAGGTACGCCTTAATCCAGTTGAGAAACTTCTCCTGATCTATTTCCTGTGGTTTCATGCGACCTCCACGGTCTCTTTCGGTAAGCTCTCTTCCGTAAAGGGAAGCAAGCCAAACTTCTTTTTGTCAAGGCCGAGGGTCTCGGTCACGTTGTCCACAAACATGGCGACAGCTTCCCGCATGTCTGTAAGCCAGAGCTTCCAGTAATCAGAAATCTCCAGCGGAGAGGTTTGCGCCTTAATTGCCGTCTTGATCTCTTTCTTGAATCCCGGCAAATCAAAGCCACGAAGCAATCCCGCACCCGCTTCCAATAGATTGATGTTGTCGTTCAGATCGAGGGTGAATAAATCCTTGCGGACCTGCTTCTCTTCATCCGTTTTCTTGATGAATTTGGAAGTGAGGGACTGGAAGACCACGGCGGATGCCGCCACTTCCGAATCATCGCTGAGTCGCAGAAGGCTGAACGTCAGACTAGGCCCTGCTGTTCCTATGGGGTCGGCGGGCTTATACATACGAATGCGGGCAGGTGTGGTGAGACCGCACCATTGACTTGTTTCCAATTCGCTCAGGGCGTAGAAGTTGCTGACGATGCTTTCCATCGCTTTGTCGTCCATCTTCTCGATCTCATCCTTGCGGAAACGCTGGAGTTCTTCGGCTCGACTCGCCATTTCATCAACGAATTTCGTCTTCTCGTTGACGATGTTGAGGAATCTAGTCACCCAATCGTAACCGCCGAATTGCCACGCGACGGCAAAGGTTTCGGCTCCGAGTTCCTGTAAGACGGCCCGAACCGTTTCAACGTCTTCCTCGGCTGTAGCGGCGGCGTAGACCCGTTCGTTCGCGAAGTCCACGAGCACTGGAAACTGCTTGCGCTCCACAACGGCGGATGCGGTGACCGCCAGTTCGACAGCCGCCTTCTCCTCCTTGTTTAGAAACTTGAATGGCTTGCCCATCTCGTCGTAAGCAATCTGTTCTTTCTTCGAGGCGGCGTCGGTTACATCTTTCTGGTTATTGAGGCAGAGCCAGAATCCGTAAGCGTGGTCGCTTAGTTGGAAGTCCTTGCTGGTGATGATTCCAAGAGAGCCGTTCTCGTCCAAACGGGGCTGTGCAAATGGGTTGATACCGAAGGTCGGAATTTTGTCCGCCTTGGCTTTCTCAACGGCTGTTTCCTGACTAGGGAAGTCACCAAGACCGTCGATGACAGCTTGTTCTGTGGACTGCTTGATGCCGAATACTGCCCAATTGGAACGTGAAAACATCTCATTTTACTCCCACGAATTGCCCTTTTGAATTGCGAACATTTCTCAATGCCCTCAATTTCGCTGAGGCGCTCATTCGTTGACGTGTTTTTGTACTTTTAGGTTTGGTAATACCTGCATATTCTTAGCAACGCTTCATTACTCAATACTCGTTTTTTCTGTGCTGTGGATTGTTTAAGACGCATTTGTGGGTCACGGTAGACCTGTAATTGGGCTTCAGCGATCTTTTGTTTTGTCGATTTTGGCATAACATAATTCTTACCGAAACGTGGATTCTTATCCCCTCGCTGCCACTCACTCAATAAACGACGTGTCTCATCGGAAATCGGCTGTCGCTGCAACTCATTCAACTTACGGGTCTGTTCTTTCTGACGATCAGACCGAGGGCGGCTTCCAGAAATTTTCCCTATCTCTACCCCACCATCCCCTCCCGGGCTCATATTATACCCAAAACCTCGGTTGGGTGGGTAGGATTTGTACTGGGTGATATACATCCGTTCGGCTTCATTCAACCCTACAACTGGGACTTCACACAGGGCATTAACGGTAAAATTCTCCACACCATGCTTACAAATAGCTCGGTGTAACAACAGTGAACTGCCCTTTTCTGCGGCCTTAATGTGCTGTTTCCACCTAGCTAGCAGTCCTCGCTCCGTCTTTCCAACATAAACCTTGCCATTAAGCGAGTTCTCAATGAGATAAACTATCGCCAAGTGACTAATTCCCATTCTCTCATTTATTCGCCTTCTCGATTAGTTCCTTGGGGTTGGCAACTTTGTCTTTTGCGGTTACCTTTTTGCCCGATGCGAGAGCCATCGCTTCTTCGCCCTCAAGCTGCCACTGCGTCTCGGCGGTAACTTCATCCTCGGGGAGGATCAAAGCCCGCACCCTGTCCGCATTGGTGCGGTAGTTCTGAATAACATCGGCCAGAGTCACTGAGACAGGTTTCCCGTCTTTCCGCGTGTGACCAACCACTCTATTCAACTCGCCCCCGTATCGGAGAGCGAGATGGTTGGCTTTATTGTCGTATTGATTGGCGATCTGCTGGAGTCCCATTAGTTCACCCCTACTGATTTCTTGGATTTGAGTTTCTTGAGTTCTTCTTTGTTCGGACTCGTGTAGGTGAATTTCTCACCCTTGGCATTGGTGATGTCGATGCTTCCCCCACCACCAGCACCACCGCCCATAAACACCCAGAAGAGTTCTCTGAGGAGAGCGAAATCCGTTGATTGTGTGGCATTGAGTTCCAGCTTACCGACCATCTTAGTTAGGCAGAGATCAACACCAAGCGCGGCGGCGACCTGTTTATCGGTGCCGCGCTTCATGGCTTTGGATTTTGGAGAACCTTCAATTCGCATAATACCTCATTCTACCACTACTTGCCAGCGGCTACAACTCTGTGCGGTGCTCCATGCTGTTCCATACAGCGAACGGCTAACGCCGCAATCTTACGGACCTCGTGCAGTGAAATGGGGAACTCGTCAGGACTGGCCGCGTCGGTGTGGTGCGTCCACTTGTCCTGCGCTTGGGCCGCGTACTGATTGAGCATCAGGACAAATTCACCCAGCGTGTGAGTGCGATAGTAACGACGCTCTGGCATAACGAAATTATCTTGGAAATCGCGCTCCGAGTCGATAGCTTTATAGACTTCAACGCGGGTTGTTACGCAGGTCTCTACGTCGCGTGGTTCAGTTGCCATACTGTTTTCCTATCTTCTTGATGATGAATTCGCGAACTGTCTGACCTAACAACTCGTCCAGTTCGCGTTGATACAGGGCGAGAAATGCCTGCACTTGAGCGGTGGTGAACTCTTCCTTGCGGACAGACTTGCCTAACTCCCGCAACTGCCCGTGTGACATCTCCACCTTCAAAGCTGGGGGGTAATTGCTGTGGCGGCTGTACTGCGTTTCGTCGTCGATTGGACATCCTCGGCTCATAATGCCTAATACCCTATTTTGCGGAAGCTGTCATCTCTTCCTCTTCGATTTTTACGGTTTTGCCGATTTCGTCGAGTTCATCGTGGAATTTCTTCCAGTCGGGCTTCCCGTCAGGCCCTCGTGGTATCCAGTCAAACCCATGACCGAAGCCCCACGACCCGCCGTCCTTTCGGGGCGGAAAGAGCCAGCTAATAAGCTCGCAAAAGCCTACGCCGCCAGCGATGACAACAAGTAGCCCGCCGTAAGCGTAGACTTGCCGGAGAATGGGGATGCTCATTACCTTGCCTTCTTCTCCAAGTAACTATTACTCACCATTTTGACCATGACACGCCCCAGTTTGTAGTGACGGCGTTCCTTGAGGGGCTTGATTACAATCCCCTCACGCATGTGGTTCGCTCCCAGAATGAGAGACGGTCCATCGGCGAGCTTCTGAAGCTTCTCGAAGTCAAACGGCATGATCCCGAAATCGGGCACACGTTGGTCAGGGTAGAAAGCTGCCCTGAACGGCTCGGCGTCCATCCACTCGCTACCGATCAAGATGTCGAAGGAACGGAACCACAGTTGACCTTGCTTTGCCCCGTACTTGAGTTCGCTCACCCAGCCGAAGTTCTCCCCGTACAGGACTTGCTCCTGATTTTCGTGGCACCATTTTGGAATCCAAGGGTTCTGATCTTGCACCCTCCACCAGTTGGAGCCGCCTTTTTTCTTCCATTCCTTGCGGGACCCAGCGTGCATATCCACGTTGGTGCACGTTTGCACACGTCCGCTCTCGCTACGCTCGACGTAGCTCTCGTTGTTACCCGACGATGCCACGAATCGGGCGTTCTGTCCGTCAAGCTTCTCAGAAACGTAGACCAATTCGCCCGGCTCAAACAGGTCGGCGTACTTGTACACGCTCTCCACGTCGTATATTGGGGCGTACACGCCCGCTGGCGGGGAAGCCACGTCGTCGCCCGCGTGCTTACGCCCGCCCTCGATCTCATCCATTGTCGGGGGCTCGTAGTGCGTGATGCCGAGAAGCTCAGCCACGTCGTCGCCGATCTCCGCACCTTCTGGGCAGGGAAGTAGCATTCCCATGGATATTACGCCGCGCAGCTTCTTCACGGCGACACGCAGGTACTTGGTGTTGGCGTCGATCTTGGCTTCAAGAGCCGCACGACGTAAGATGAGTTCGTCCGCATACCGTTCATTGCAGCGGCAGACGCCATCGTCATCATTATCGCGACCGTGGATTGCACGGCAGAAAGACACGCCATCCCTAAGGTTTTGTTCAAGGCCGTCAATCTCCTTCAACTCCTTTTGGGTGTTGCCAGTGATTTTCAGGTAGCGGAACTCGGGCTTGTCGGGCAAAATGTTGTCTGGGGGCACATACGCGGCTTTATTGGCACCAATCCAGTCTTCTGTCCTAACGACCACCGCGTACTGATACACCTTAACAATGCTAAGGGATGTGGTTTCTGGATCGGGATGTGGTTCTAGCGTAACAGGAACTATTTCGACAATGTGCGTACTCTTCGGTTCCATCGTCCTTGTACCCAACCTTTCTCAAGATACTGCTGTAGCTCTGAAGATTTTACTCGTTTGACTTCAAGTGGCGTGCCCAAATAACTTATCCAAATTCGATCCTTAAACGTTTTGCTGTTCCGCTCTTTCCATGCTGTAGAATGAGGTTTTTTCCAATTAGGATTGAGGGCACCTAGTTTCCCTTGAGCCAATTTCTGGCGCGTAGTCTCCGTTGGGCTGCGACCCATCAAACCGTTGATAATGTTCTGACGTGCCTCTTCGGAAACCTTGATTCCCTTCTTTCCTAAACTCACGTTTATACCGAACTCAGGTGGAAATTTCCGTCCCAGATTAGAACCGGGTTTTCCGTAATTCGGGTTGTCAGGTCCCGAACCTGCCCCATCCCCGCCGACCGTTATGTTGTACCCCCATTGAGGATTGCGTGAACCATAAAGCACTATATAGTCCATCTCCAAACGATTCAACGCGGCTCCATCCAACGCGCTACCTAAAATCTCTACTTCAAATGCATCTTTGCCGTATTTACGGATTGCGTTATAGAATCTCGAACGCTCTCCACGTTTGGCGGCGAAAATATGGGTTGTCCAACGTCGAAGCACGGTGCGAGTGGTCTTGCCTACATAGACTTTGCCCGTGACTTTGTTGCGGATGAGATAAACCAGCCCCATATCTACAACCCTAGTGCTTTGGCGTGGGCTTCCATGCCTGCTTTCGCCAATTGTCCGCACTCTTCCTCGGTTAAATCACCGAGCCTTTTGTCCGCCAGATGCTTGACTTCAGGAGGGAAATCGATAATCAGTCCGAACGCTCTTTCTTGCGCCATGTAAATGATTGCCATGTGTACTTTCGCCAGTGCTTCGTTAGACGCCGCCATCGTCATCCTCTTTGTGATATCCGTCATCGCCCCAACCCCACGACGTGGTGTCTTTGGGACCGTGACCAGCAGCTTTCAAAGCCTCCCGTGCCGTGGAAATAAACTCCTTGATATCTTCACGGAATTTTCCACGGTAGACCTTGACGAATTCCTCGAACATCTCTGGATTCGAGAAGCGAGCGCGGTATTGCTCCATGTACTCATCAACCAGATGGTCGGCTTCGTAGAGGGCTATCTCACAATCAATTTCGTCGAAAGCTTGAATCTCGCGGGCGAAAGTTGGCCTGTTAGGATCGTTTCGAACTTCCGCATTGACCTGAAGAACCTCGATCAGGTCTGTTTTACTTAGGTCGCTCATACTATCCTAATACCAAACACGGGGTTAACGCAAGCCTTTTAGCAACGTTTTAAGCTGCTGCGCTGTGTCGTAGTTCTTGAGAGCCTCGCTGGGGTCGGGTGCGGGACACGGCAGGTTGTGACACTTCATCATGGGGATGGCTTGAAAATCCCGTGACTGACTGCGGGCAGCCGAGTACCCTTTCAAATCCGCTTCATTGTCGTACATGAAATACAGGGTGTGAATCCCGAGCAATCGCAGATAGGCTTGGTGATCTTTCCCGATGCGCTTCGTCAGCGGACAGAGTACGGGGGAGTCGGGGAAGAGAAGCTTGCACGCCAGCCAGTCGAACGGCCCCTCCACCAGTCCCGCCACACCCGTCTCAACGATGGTGCGAATGGCACGCATACTGTTCCCCAGCCATTGTGGGCCTGTGGGCTCTATACCCAATCGGTAGTATTTCTTGCCGTAGTACGGGCTGCCGAGAAGTGGCTTGGTCTGGGCGTAATTGATCTCACCCTCTGTGTCCGTGATGGGAAACAGGAACATTGGGCCGGGGGATAGAACCTTGGGAATGTAGGTGATCTTGAATTCGGTCAACACCCGATCAAAGTTGGCGTCGATGTAACTGGCGGCGGGCTTCCATCCACGCTCGGCGATGATCTTGTCCCGAGTGGCGCTCAGTTTGGTGAATGGCTTCCCACGCTTGACCGCATCCTCGTAGAGGGCGTCCACCTTCTCCATAAGCAGCGGGATGTTAACTGGTTCCATTATGTCACTTTGGTGCGACTGGACAATCTTGCATCAACTGACGAATAGTTGCTCTCTGCCCTGTTATAGTTTGGTTCTGCGTCCGCATCACCAGTGCCAGCGTCGTTATCCCGCCGATCAGGAGGATGGCTATCAGTCGGTACGTCCTGAGATGGTATCGCAGTTGACCCATCTCGACTTGGGTTTGCAGCGGAACTTCCAGCTTCCACATGTTTTTTCTCCACTTTCGAAACGATCTCTTCGTCTACTCGTTTTTCCTCGTCAAACGCACCTAGCACCCAGAAGAATACTACCACATCTCGATAGTCCCTGAGAAGGGTTCCCGGGTCTCGAAGCTCTTCGGCAAACTGAGCCGCAAGTTCTTCCTTGGAATACGCGGGCTTGAATTTGTCGGGACGGAGGCATTTGTTTGGGTCAATGGATTCACAGCCAGAACAACCCGTGACCCTACGGCCCATCATTTCCGCCATAGCGCAATTTCCGGGGCAGGGGTGAAGATTCCGCGAGAGGAAGCGACGGCGGTGTCTGCTAATAATATCTCTGGCGCGAGTTATAATTTCCTCAGGCGACTTGAGCTTGATCTTCTTCAGCAGCGGATCGTTCATGGAGGAAGCTCTTCAACGTTATTTCATCAGTCTTTCGAGAAATTTGGATTCTTCAGATTCAGGCTCCAACATCTCAGCGTCCTTCATCAGGATGGCCTTGATCCGTTCCTTGGCGACCGCACGGGTAATAAATCCGTCCTTACCTGATCGAATAATCTCGCCGATTTCATGCGCGAAGTTCCGCCCGTTTTCGTAGACTTTCGTCCCTAAATAGGTAGGTTCATTCATGGATTTGATTATACCATACCCCATCTATTCTTTGGATCAAAGCGAATCGGGCTCTTCCGTTTTCGAGGCATCACGCATGGCTCCGTAAATTTCTTCTTTACCCATAGTCCTCAAAGTCGGAAACCCATTAACTGTGTGTAATTGGTAGATGCGGTCAGCTTCGAGTGCGAGAATGGGCTGGTGGGTTACTGCTAAGATAGTGTAGTCATGCCTATCCGTCAGTGTTTTAAGAAGGGCCGAGACAGCGGGTAGGTAATCAACGGACACGTTATTGAATTGCTCATCTAGCACAAGGAGTTTAGCTAGACGAAACCGTTTTATCAAAATCAAACGTAGCAAAAGACTCACAACATTTGCTACGCCCCCGCCGTAGGATTTCATTGGATCGTAGGGCTCGCCGCCGTCCTTACTGACCAGAAGGCTGTAAGTGTTGCCTCGTGCCCCCGACTTCTTATCGACAACGAGGGTCAAGGTGGGGTCATCAAAGACACGACGCAGGCCGTCGCTCACGATGCTTTCGATCTTGCCGATGCCGTTGGCTGAGATGACTTGGATGCAGCGGTCGATGAGTCCGACAGCTTTTACCAACAAAACCTTTTCCGACTCTAGGGTTTTTATTCTTTCCGTAAGACGATGTATCGACGACTCCTCATACTCCAACTGTTGGTCGAGACGTTCAACAGTAGAGCGGACGGAAGCAATGCGCGAAACCAGTGCTGCATCCATGTTGTTCCGAGTTACTTACTTCCGAGGCCAATGCTGCGAACTTCTCCACCTACAGTGAAGTCAAAATCGACCCTGATGGACCCGGGTTCGCCGATCTTGCCGACAGCGATAACAGCACCGCCTCGGCCTGCTAGATCGCCCTGTTCGAGCATGGTCGCCGTTTCCCGCAGAAGCGTAGCCAACTCCTTGTGGGAGATCAGGCTGAATTCATCACTTTGCGTGAAATTCGCTTTTGGTAGTGTCGGAGTCATGGTTAGCCGACTTTGACGGACACGACGCTGAATGCGCCCATGATGCTCGATGAACCTGTCACGGAGATCAAGGTGTAGCCCTCGACATTGACAAGATTGTCCAGATAGGCTTCAAGCTTGTTGCTGTCAACGGTGTTTACGCGGTGCTTGCTCTTTGCGGTTGCGGTAGCTGCTTTTGCCACGGTTGGTTTCCTCGTTTTTTTGGGTTTAGGTGATGGTGCCGCCTTTGTTACCTTTACTGCTTTGGCGGCGATCAGTGTCTTCGTCGCCTCTACTGCCTTAGCGACGACTTCCGCCTTGTCCTGCGGCGGTGCGTCATCAAAGGTGATGTCTTCCATATCTACGTCTTCCATGCCTTCTGGGTATCCGTCAAGCTCATCTCCAACGCTCATACGAGCCTCCATGATGCTTAATACTGGATTACAGCGAAACATTGACAGCAAAATTGCCACGGGTGAACCGAAGCAGCGGGGACGTGTCGTTTGGCACGTCATAAAACACGATTTTGTCGTCCTGAGCCTGCTTGAGGGTGTTGACGATCAGCTTTGCCTGCCCGCCGTTTATGCGGAACTTCGGCCAGTCCAGCCCCTCATCCAAAGCCCACTGTGCGGGGTTGCCGAATTTGTCCTGAATCGTGATGCCATCTCTCGGACTCATACCCACGTATTCCGTATCCCCGATCAAACCTGTGGCTGCCGATAACCCCCAAAGCAGAGCACTGGCGGTGAACTGGCAGACTTCAGTGCCCGGAAGCGTCATTCGACGGAATAGACGGGCATCTGGGCCTTGTCCCATCATATAGACCGTCAAACCTTCAACCGCCACACGCCAATAGCCGTTCTGGGAGACATACAGGTCATCAACCACCACGCCGCCGCTGACAAGCTTCAGGAATGAGAACTTGGGGCTGAAGTCACTCGTTGGCGGCAGGAACTCGGCGGCACCGCTATAAACTAAGGCTCCCGTATTCGTGGGAATCATAACCATTCCGTTCATAACCGTGGGATGCCCCGAAAGATTGGTGATGTGGCGCACGTCCAAACCCGAAAACGTGTTGGGTTTGAGTTCGAGCGACCGCCCTACGGGTATATGCCGTATTTGCCCAGCTTGCCCCTTTAGGACAGTGTGGACATACATGTTGGTGGGGAAATTATCCCTGACGGCATACAGCCGTAGGACACCGTTCGGTGCCACACTAACTTCCACGTTGTCTGGTAGGTACTTCAGATATTCAATGAAGTGTTGCAGGTCCACGAAAATCTCTTCGACCTGAAAATTCTTGGTGTGAGCAAACCCGTTGGCGCTTGAGCGATAGAACTCGGGCTTCCCTTCGACGAATTGGACGGCAACATAGGGAGACCCAATGGGGTCGAACGATGACAGGAGTTTCAGGGTCTTTTGCAGGTCAGTCTTGTCGGACGATACGGGGACGGATTCCAATTCCGTCAATTGCGTAGCTAATTCCATGGCACCCTCTACCTTTAATACCGAGGTTAGATGGTTATTGTAGCCACGTTTGAAAAATCCGAGGTGCCGTCCAATGAAAACGCCTGAACTCGGAAATAGTACGTCCCGGGTGCCAACTGTACGTTTATACTTTGAATATTGCCAGAACCCACCAGTTGAAGCTGGGGGAAATTGATTCCATCTGTGGAATACTGAACGTTGTACGAAGACACGAGGTCGGAACGCTGCTGTACCCAACTGATGGTCACAACGGTTCCATTCGCGGTGAATTTGGAGGTAGCCGTGACATCGGCTGGAGGTAACGGGTAGCCCGTGTACTGGCTGTTAGGATCAAACAAGATTTCACCCGTGTTCACGAATTGATTCTTCAGCTTGGAAGAATTCCACGTACCGATGATGACCCCTTGAGCTAAGCTGATGAGGGTTTCATACGTCTGTCCGTCGTTCGTAGCGATTGCAGTACCCGTCTCTGTAACGGCCAACGTAACCGTACCGGGAGATGGTCCTTCGGTTACCGCCGCCGCGTTGTTAAATGTCATGGTAGTGGCGGTGGAGCCTGAGCAAAGAAATACCCCGTTATTCGTAGGATTCGTGAACCCCAAAATTGTCGCCATGAGCCCAAAATAAGCGTTATTAGCACCACCCGTGATTGTGCCCGTATAGATGGCGAAGTCACCACCAGTGGGGGCTACCGAAGTTATGTTCAGGGTTATGCCGGGTGCTGGGGGCACGGGTGTGCAAGCGGTGGAGTCTGGATAAACAATTGACGCTTGAAACCACAAGTTTGTTGCCGCGATGACTTGAACACCGAGACCGTTCAGGGGTGAGGTGAACGGTGGGGAGCCCGAGGGCTGAAGTCCATTCAAAATAACAGTATCGCCGATTTGGAAATTATTGTCACAAATCACCGTCAGTGTGTTGTTCACGATCTCAATGCTTGTGATTTTGGCCTGTGCGTTCAAAATGCTTCCAATCAAGATTTGCCCCGAACGTAGACTTTCGACGCCAACGGTACGAATAAATTGCACGTTATTAGCTCCGTACAACTGATTCGATGCAACGTCGATTTCCATGATTCCCGTTGTCTGCAAGGTGTCATTTCTGACTTGTAAAAGCAGGACACCATCGGGTCCACCGAACATTAAAACTCGCTGATTAGCGTAGCTGTATGTGCAGAGGATGCGGTTGAACGTGAATGTGGAAATGCTTGACAGGTTGATTACTGTGTCGGGATTATCCGTGTAAATAAAGGCGGCTGTGGTGTAACGAAACACGTTGCCTGCTTCATCGAGCACCAGCGTATAGTCGTCCTCGGTATGAACGGCGTCTATGATCTTTGTCTGGTTAGGGGTGAACAACTTCCGCAACAGAACCATGGGATTCTGGCTGCTCAAATAGATGCCGCCGTACACGAGTACCGAGTAGGGCGAAATCACAAGGTAGCGGTCAGTGCCGTCGTTTACCGAATTCCGTTTGATGGCGGCGAGGTCGTTATAGAGAATTGAAATATCCACATCTCCCCACGTCCCCTGACAATTACGTTGGGAAATGTTGTTTGAGAAAACCGACCGCGACAACTGAAGGGTGTCGATAAAACACGAGAAATCGTACCCAGCGACGGGAATCGTGAACTCGACTGTGGTGCAAGGGGCGAAACCAATCCCATCGCAAAGCGTAAGTTCAAATATGAGACTCTCACCCTGTATCGCCATGCCATTCGTTTTGAATGTAAACGTCGGCAAATTCGAGCTACCGACGATGGTAACGGGGGTGCCTGATGTTTGTGCCCATGAGTAAGTAACAACGTCATCTGGGTCATAGATGCCGAAGTACTCCACTGGGAACTGTACAGCAGGATTGGTGATCGCGTCGGGCGTAATGGTAATTTCAGTGTTCCGAGTAACCGTTACAGGCTCCAGAAGGATAAAGCTTGTTGGCGGTGAGCCGACAGCCTCCCATACGGGGCTTGGGAACACGATCTCGGGGGGTGCGTTGTACGGCACTTCTACTGTAATCACGGAGAACTGGAACTGTGGGATCGCATACCCCGTCACGCCGATAACTGGGCTCGGCGGCGGGCCGCTCGCGGGCACAGTGACCGCCTCGGCGACCGCGATAGTGACTGCTCCATTACCACCGCCTACAGCGAGGGCTCTACCATCCAAAATTCCGCCGCCAAGGGTGATACTGGCATAGGCGAGGATGTTACCGACCATGTTCGACGAGATGCCATTCCAAATAGAAGTGAAAGAACTACCAACCACCCAGACCACATTCGAAGCTTGGGCACCATTGGCGAGGATAATCGATGCACCACTCTCAAGAACTGTGGTGGATGCGCTGATGAATACAAACACAGCATTCGGGTCGCCTTGAGCGTCAAGGGTGATACTGGTAGGCATGTCCAAGGCACCGCCTGAGAAAACCCCCGCGTGATAGACGCCCACACCGCCCCCACCATCATTCGTGCTGAGGTCTGCAAGACCCGTCTGAGTTGGGGTCAACCCACTGTAGTAGAGAAATGCCGCATTACCCGCAGTACGTGCGGCTGGGGCATCGGCGTTGTCTACGGTCGCCGTAGGGGGATTAAAGCCCGTGATGCTCATGATTGGGGCTGAGCCAATAACACCCCCAGAAATCGAGGTTGATGGGTCGGCATTCGTGATCCCGCTGTAAGCGAGTAGGGCGTAGTTTGCCGCTGAGCCTAGCTCCGTGGTGACTGGAGATGGCGGCGGGGGTGATGGAGGACTGCCCCCCATGTCACAAAGCGGCACTGCCGTAAAAGTCGTGGATGTTGATGCCGTCACATACCATAATTGATCGTTCAACGACTGAATAATCGACGGTGGGCTGAGCGCCATAATGTTCCAAGTCATGACTTCTTCGCCTATCGCCAGCGGCAAAGTTGGGGTGTTGGTAGGCGGGTTGCCAACGGGGGTATTGCTCACTGTGAACTCAACCATCAGAGGGCTAGCGTTCAGTATTTGGTACGCCGACACGTTCAGGGGTGGATGACGTTGCGTGGTGAGATCGAGGTAAAGGTCTACCGCCGCGACTCCAACGTTGAAAGCAACCGCTGGCCTGTCAATCAATGGGCTGACCGAGAGGACGGAGGTATCACTAAGCGTCCAAAACCCGCTGGGAGTCAGTGTCACAAATCCCGACGTATCGTTATCTGACCACCAATATTCGATGGCGTCTTGATCGGGGTCTACGGTTCCCGCCGCACTGAGCGTGACTGGCTGACCCAGTGGCGAACCCGTATCACGATACACAATCAGAGGCGGACCACACAGCGACGAGGGCGGTTCCATCCCAACAATCGGTGGAACATTGAACAGCGAGACGTACACGGGAAGGATCATGCCCACGTAGCTGTAGCTGATCTGTACGCCTGCTCCGACATCCGCCAAATTAAAGATATAAAGCCCGTTGGTGGGCTCCACTTGATACTGCCCCTGTGCGGGTGCAGTCGCAACTTCAACCAGCGGCACACCAGTCTGCGAATAAGTAACCCCCACATTTTCCCAGTAGTTGGAAAACGGGGTATCGGAGAAATTGTCTACCTGAACCACCCCCGAGGCTGGGATCGTCTGTACCTCATTGGTAACCGGGATGATTCGGGATGCCTCGCCAACAAACGCCCACGTGCTCGCATCATCGAGAGGTACGTTTGTTCCCCGTAGCCATGTGAAGACCTGTTGGTTGTACCACCCTGCGGTGTTTGTGATGCCCAATGTCGGGGTGACGGTCGCCACGTAAAGCGGGTATGCGGGGAACGTCCCCATCGCGGGGATTGGAGTCACTAAATTGAATGGCTCCAGCAGATACGCCAAGCTCACAGAGCCGAACTGCGTGACCGACAGGGTTGCTTGAACGACTGAACCGTTGAGCGAAGTACCATAAATCGGGCTAAAGAGCCATGGATTCCCCACTTGCAAGGTTCCAAGTACCACGTTACCGATGAGCCCTTCGGGGTGATTGCTCTGTGTCCAAAATGACCAGCTAAGATATCGGTTGCCAAATAAATCAGGTATGACGGTCAGGCTATCGTCGGCGTAGCGTGACGTGAACGTAAAGAGATTGGTCGGCGCGGCATCCCAAACACCCGAGACGGGAGGACTGAGTGTCGTAGTGCGGTTGATGAGGTTGATCGTAAACAACTGATCTTTGAAGTTGTAAACCTTCGGGTGCGCTCCGTAGTAAAGTTCGATGTCCAGCCCATCGGGGGTCACCAAACTTACGGCACTGAATGTATTGCCAGAGCGGTCGGGCGAAGACGCGACGATGTGGAGCGAGCCCGTAACGTAGTTATCGCTGGTATCCAGTTCGAATGCGAGCAGGTTTTCGCCAGAATAGAACGGAGTTGCCAGACCCGTATCGGGTGCGGAGTAGTCGGGGAAATTGGTGGTGAATGCCGCAGTGAACTGGGTCGGTGATGCATCCAAGACCTGCACCGTCACACCGTTAAGGAACGTGGCGTTGGTCAGCCCCGTCAGGGTAGCCAATTGACCTTCCGAGAACGTGTTGCTTGCTGTGATCGTCAGCGTGGTTTCTGCGGGCGTTCCCGTGGTAGCGATACTCACAAACGTGATCGGAGCTTGGAACAGGGGCGGTACTTCGGCGTCTAGAACCGACACAGCAATGAAACGGTGTCCGTTAGCCAACACCACCATGTCGTACCCATCGCGAACCGCCGAAGCGGTTGTCAGGATGTGCGGTCCTGAGAGGGTCTGGGTGTTCGTGTCGAAAGTGAACTTAATCAGGTCCGAGTAGCGGGAGTTGATCGCATTGTTCTGCGTCCCGATGATGTGCAGCAACCCAGTGCCCGAATCTTAGGCTACGACAGGATCGAAGCCGCTGTTTGGCCTAGAGAACGTGTATGCGGCTACCGTGAGGAAGTTGGAGCCGGGGCCCGGGGCGAAGCCTGCGGGCGGTGGGGGGATGGAATGCAGGATGGCGAAGCTGTTGTCCGCCCTGACGTTCGAGACGACATAGATCGTCAGAGCGGGCGGACTGCCTGCGGAAACCTCAATAAATTGGGCATTTCCAGTTACTAATTCTTTTGCCCAAGATTGTGTGTCGAGTGTGGTAAGCAAGTCGGTTGATCCCCTACTTAATACGGAGAAAAGCCGAAAAACCTACCTTGAGCGTCTGCTGGAGGTAATTTGCTCTTTGATACGTTGCTTGATTGCGGGTGTGAGGTTTTGTCGCAGGCTTTTGATATCGCCGTCAGCTTCGAGCCAGAAAACCGCCACGGGCGAAGGATCATCGTCATCCCACGGCTCCCTATCCAAAATTTCAGGGCTGAACAGCATTTTGTGCTGGAAATCTACGGCCTCGGCTTCCGCGTAGGTATAAACTTCTTCAATCTGACCGTCTAATGTGGAGCACGCACCGATCCAAAAAGGCTTACCTTTCCACACCCCAACATCCTTATGCCCCTCTCTATATGGCATGGCGTCGGCTACTTTTAGCAGGTCGGCCATGATCTCACCAGTCTGATTTGTGCGGTCCATACCAAAGAATTCTAAAGTTTGACTTCCAAGCGCCTGTATGAAGGTGTTTGAATGGGAAGTATTACATCGAAAATCCCCTGCCTACCATACCCCGGGGGCAAAGGGCGACTCGCCAAAACCATCATCGACGCAGCCCCAAAGTCAGGGCGCATATACGTCGAGCCGTTTGTCGGACTCGCCAACGTCTTTTGGACAGCCGCCAACCGTTGTTCTTTCCAAGAGTGGTGGTTGAATGATTTTGCAACGATGCCCTTCTTTCAGGCGGTATTTTCCATTGGGAAGGATGTTGTAATCCCCCCACGATCCAAACAACTGTACTACGAGATGCGGGACGCCACTGAGAAAGATGACCCTCAGAGGATCATCCTTGAGCCCTATCTATCTTTTTCAGGTGGGGGCTACCGTAACGGCGGCCCGGGGTGGAGTGCTAAAAGTCAAAGCACCGAAACTTACCAACGGAAGATTCGGGACTGCCACACCATTTTAACCACTACAAACCCGCGCTTAACCTCACTCGATTGGGCTGCAATGGATTGGCAGACGTTGGGGACTGACGATTTCGTCTACCTCGATCCTCCCTATCTTGAATGCGACGTTCGGGCTTACGACAACGATACCGTCAATCACAAAGCAATGGTTGAGATGCTTTTGAAGGCCAAGTTCAAGTGGGTGCTTAGTGAATACCCGCACCCACTCTACCTGAGCACACTCGGCGAACCTTTTTGGCG